>JAABUZ0100002310.1_pt1 | contig 32178 bp, 19 predicted proteins | sample 5562091 | NCBI WGS metagenome assembly JAABUZ01 (sample SAMN12813069, study PRJNA571459) | rock metagenome | isolation source: Antarctica rocks | place: Antarctica: Victoria Land, Linnaeus Terrace sud | collected 2015-12-21
AAAAAAGTAAACGAGCCGCTATGGATAATGATTATATGAGCCGAGTTCTCAGTTCTTGCTTCGTTGACAATACTTTAGATTCTTCTGCTCCCTTGTGTCAAGCCTGATTGAGACGCTCTTACCCTGCAAAACTAAGTGGCATATTTGTCTGACCTCACGGTAAACTCTCGCTCCTCCTGCTTTTCAGCCTGTTTGCGAGAAGCTCTTGAAGGTTGTGGGTCAGGCTTGCCAATGAGTTGAAGTGTTTCAAAGCGCTCCCAACCACGAGTCAAAGTCAACTTAACCCACTTCCAACAACAGCGCAGATAGCTATTGCTACGATGCCAATGGGGAGCGTAATAGATTATTCTGATTTATACTACATTGAAGCACAGTGTTCATGAATGACTAGTTTAATGAGAATTGAGCCGTCTAAATCCCTGATCTTTCGTCGCTCATTCTCATTAAACTTTAAGCCCTCAACCGCATACTACAAATCATAATAATTTATTATGCTCCCGAGTAAACTGGGCTCTCAGCGTGGGAGGCGTGTTCGTGCAGTTCGGGGTAGTGGGTGCAAAGGAAGTCGAAGTTTGATGCCATCTAAACATCTACCAAAGAACTCTTGTTACAGTATTGCCAAATATTTGGGATTCTATTACATTTCATCCCTCGAATATTGGTCTAGGGCAGTAGCTGAAAGCCCATTCCTACATGGGTGAAGTGAGTATCTTCGGTGAGGATTGTTGTAATATCTAATTCTCGCATCACGACCATTGAGGTCAGGTCGGTGAAAGAAATCAGAGGCTTGTCGAGGAATCTGGAACGGAGTGACTCAGTTTGGGTGAAGCGTTCTTCGTTGATGCGGACTAGGTGAAAGTTGCTGGCTGAAAAGGCTGACAGCAGCCCTTTCATAGATTGCTCTGCACTCCTATGCGGGGAGTCGCCGAAAGAAGAGTGTCAAGGTTTCATCCAGAACGTAATCGGTGGTGTAAATTTGTCCGCTTTGAGCGATCGCCTGCTGATAAGCCTGAGTAGCTTGCTGGTGATAACGTTCGCCTTTGTCATGGAGAGTAAGCCAGCCCCAGGTATCAACGAAGAGCTTAGCTACCATAGAGTTCGTCGTCTAACCTGGCAGCAAGGGAGCCGTGATCCACTGCGCCGATGAATTCTGCAAGGGGATCGCTGACTTGATCGGGTTCGGTGGGCAGAGTTGATTCCTGAGCGTGAGAAAGGCGTTGAACATACTGCAACACCTCGATAAGTTGCTGCTCCGGCAATTGCTCGAGCGCGTTGAGAAGAGCTTGTTTCGTGGTCATGGTAGTTGCTTAAAATCGCTCTTTATATAGTGTGCCTGGATTTAATCAAAGTTTGCACTTCTAGCGCACTTCTAGCGCTCATTCCCTCAACTCGTCCTGAAGTTCAGAGTTCCCCACGAAAGGCTCTTTGAAGCAGGGAGTTGAAGAGGTTGTTTAAGTTATCAAAATCGGTTGATAGCCTAGCAGTAGCAGCCTGATGTTGATTGCATAGAGCTTCCCATCGTTCTTGATAACACAATGGTGGACATTTTGACTCTTACTCGCTCACCCATACGGTACGGACACATCAAGGCATCAACAATTAAGTGTGTTCCAGCTTCAATCTACAGTACTAGCCGCACTTTGGGGAAAGCTGCTTGTGTACCCGGACGGCAGGCTGGGTATCCAAAGACTCTAGCATTAGCTTCCGAATCTGGCACGTCAAACACTGTTCCATCCACTGCCATGATTCGTAGTCCTCCCAGAAACTTTCAGTACCGTACCTGATTCAATAACAGGAGAGAGTAGAGAGAATTCTTTGAGTTGCATTATTACTGAGCGTACCCCGACATTTGGCCCGCGCCATCCATTGCGTTAATGCCTCGCTGCTCAAAAATGTCGGTTTAGGGGCGCGGGCCAAACGTGGGAGTTTTTTCTAGGGTCTACGCGCCTGATCTCGCGTGCCATTCGACAAAACGCCCTCAGCCGTCATTGCTCTTTATTGTGCATAGCACTCAGCAGATCTAAGCCAAGGAATGTCAGGTGTAACAGTGGGTGCTGGGGCTGTAAGAATTACCTCGCCTTTTGGACCAATCACCCATCCAGTAGCTTCCACAATCTGAGTCGGTGGGGGGCTAGTGCGATTGCTGGAATGGGCTTTTCCAGAACGGTGGTTGGTCTGAGGGCTAAGGGTAGCCCAATTTGTCAGCACGGCATCACGGCTGAGGGGCTGGGTAGGACTGGGCGGTATGCCACCTCGTCCACTGACGACAAATTTGCTAGGTTCACTCAGCGCAGCGATCAGATCATTAGCTGCATCCGTTCGCTCTCTGTCAGTGTTACGGTTTCTTGTGCGTGCTGATAAATTGGCATCGGGCGACGGTGTGACGACGATTTTCTTGGCTTGTGGCTGCGCTTACGCTGGACAGCCTTGGGCAATTAGCCTTGAGGCATCGACTAAACCTGTTGGTAAAACAACTACCCCTAGAATGGGGTTAATAACCGGCGTGTTGATTTGTACGTTACCATTTATCCCCAGTTGAGAACTAGCAGTAATGTCACTCTGTGGTGTATTTTGTGCCTGCCTTTGGATGCCAAAGATGCCTTGGTTCGCGATTTTGATATTGCCTCCTCGACCCTTGAAGGCAGTGGCAGTGATGTCGCTATTTTCTGAAGGCAAAGCGGCTAAGAATCTAGTGTTGATCTCTATATTGCCACCAGCGACGTCCGCACCGACCTTTGCCGTGTCGGCGCTGGCGGATATTTGACTGTGCTGGAGTAGTAGCAACAAATCCTGCACATTTAGCACTATATTCCCACCATTACCGCTGTTTGCTCTTGCCGAGAGCAAAGCCCCGTTGTCTAGGGTGATCGAGCCTGCTTGCACCTGTATGTTGCCACCCTTTCCAGTTCCTTGGCTATCTACGGAGACGTTCGCACCATTAGTGAGCGTTAACTGGTTGGGGTCAATGGAGATTGTGCCGCCGGAGCCTGTGGAGTTGGCATCGGTATTAGCTCTCAACCCACTGGCAGAACCAGAAAGGGTAACGCTGTTTAAGACCTTGAGTGTGATGTCACCTGCCTTGCCACTACTGCTGCTGGTGGTGAGAACTTGTCCACCGTTAACGGCTTCCAAGGTATTGGCATTAAGGGTGATTTTACCCCCGTTCCCCTGTCCTGCGGTGCTGGCAGTTAGGATAGCGCCATTCGTGACAAAGAGTGAATCAGCTTTGATCTCGATGCCGCCACCGTTGCCCACGGCTCCAGATTGCACAGTGCTGTCTGCCCTGCTACCCAGCCCATCAAAGGAAACCGGAGCGCGGGCATTTATATTCACATTGCCCGCATCTCCCCGTCCTGCGGTAAAGGCAAACAGCCCAGCGCCCTTGGTCACATCAAGCGACCCAGTTGTGATGTTGATGTTGCCGCCCTTGCCCACGGCGGTATCTTCCACACTGCTGGATGCAGCACTGGGGCCAAAGCTACCCACCCCATCAAAGGTTACGGAACCACTGGCATTTATATTCACACTGCCCGCATTCCCCTGTCCCTTCGTCCGGGATTCGAGTTGAGCGCTATTTGTCACCTTAAGTGAGCCCGCCGTGATGCTGACGCCGCCTGCGTTGCCGGTTCCAGATTCTTCCACATTGCTCAATGCCGCACTGGGCAAACCATAGGTATTCACCCCATCAGAATAGAACCCCACCCCATCAAAGGAGACAGTATCGCGGGCATTTATAATCACACTGCCCGCATCCCCCTGTCCGTTGGTGCCAGTATTCAGCCGAGCGCCATCCTTTACCGAGAGTGACCCCGCCATGATGTTGACGCTGCCGCCCTTGCCCATGGCTCTAGATTCCACAGTGCTGTATGCACCACTGAACCATCCATTGCTACTCACCCCATCAAAGGTTACGGAACCACTGGCATTGATAGTCACATTGCCCGCATCTCCCCGTCCTGCGGTGTGGGCAATTAGCCCAGCGCCCTTGGTCACATCAAGCGACCCAGTTGTGATGTTGATATTGCCGCCCTTGCCCACGGCGGTATCTTCCACAGTGCTGTATGCAGCACTGTGGAAGATACCCACCCCATCAAAGGTTACGGAACCACTGGCATTTATATTCACACTGCCCGCATTCCCCTGTCCCCTCGTCCGGGATTCGAGTTGAGCGCCATTTGTCACCTTAAGTGAGTCCGCCGTGATGTTGATGTCGCCGCCCTTGCCCATGGCTCTAGATTCTTCCACAGTGCTGAATGCCCCACTGGAGCCATAGATTCCCTCTCCATCAAAGGTGACAGTATCGCCAGCATAAATATTCACACTTCCGGCATTTCCCTTTCCCCTCGTCCGGGATTCCAATAGAGCGCCATTCCTCACATCGAGTGCGCCCGCCGTAATATTGACGTTGCCCGCGTTGCCGGTTCCAGATGCTTGCACATTGCTCAATGCCGCACTGGGCAAATAGCTACCCACTCCATCAAAGGAGACAGTATCGCGGGCATTTATATTCACACTGCCCGCATTCCCCTGTCCGCTGGTGCCAGCATCCAGCCGAGCGCCATGGTCACAGAGAGTGACCCAGCTGTGATGTCGATGTTGCCAGCGTTGCCCACGGCTCCAGATTCCACATTGTTGAAGATAGAGCTATTTGCAATGTCGATCGCCTCCTGAGCACTAAGCTCGATGTCTCCCGACTGGCTGGCAACTGACCCCGACCCTTTGCCTATTCCAGCATCAAGGGAACTTCCTTTTGAAATATTGATGTTCTGGGCGTTGATTGCAATCCTGCCGCCATCCTGAGCGACTACATCAACAACAGAGCCATTGGTGAGTGATACATCTGCTCGCTGCACTCCCTGAGGAAAACTCAGGCTACCATCACTCTTGAGCCCTACTGTTCCGGCTCCGCTCAGTCCCCCCAACTCAACTCGACCACCCGGAGCTGTCAAATTCCCACCATCCAAACTTACATTCCCGCCCACTAGCGCCAAAGTTTTACCAGGGTACACCTGTAGACCAACGAAGTTACCGTTACTATCGGTCGCTTGGGATTGGTTAAGGATGGTCCCCTCAGTTCCCCCGAACTGTAAACCAATGGGAACACTCACTGTTAGCAGCGGTTTAGTAGAGTGTGCAGTGGCGCTAAACTTAGTCCCATCGGCAAAGTTCAGACTACTCGCAGTACTTCCCACAAACGAGCCGCCAATGTTCAACGAGGCATTCGGACCAAAAATAATCCCCGACCGATTAATCAAAAACAGGTTGGCAGTGCCTTTGGCTCGTATTAACCCATCAATGTTCGAGACTGATCCACCTGTCACACGGCTGATGATGTTCTGAATACTCTGGGCGTTGTTAAAAAAGGCCACGCCCCCAGTGGGTACAGAAAACTGGGAAAAACTGTGGAACAGATTTGTCCCCCTAGTTGCTCCCCCATCAATTTGGTCAGATCCAGGTTTGGGAGATGTAACTCGAGAACTTTCAGCGCCCAGGGTGTGATCTGGTCTGACCTGGGCTATGGCGCTTGAGTCCACTGTGCCGACCGCCCCTACTATTGCCAACGCCGCCGCCAGACGTAACTGCCAATACCGACTGCGCCAGATACTAGTCATCACAGGCTTTAACTTAATAACTTTGGGACTCGGTTCCACTATAAATAATTACAATTTAGTAGAGAAAATTACTTGATTTGATACTACAGAATCGTGGTGAGAATACATAAAACATTAACAATTATTTAAATGGGTACTAGGTCAAGACCAAAAGACGCAGACAAAGGTTGAAGTCGGGTGGCTTTTTGAACAGCTCTTTGCCAGTGATGCCGAACTGCAACCCCGCCTTGACGCTTTACGGTCGTCCGAGTCCCTAATGGCAATCATGTTGGCCGCTTGGCAGATGGGACTGGCGATCGCTAATACAGTCTGAAAGCAAGAATTAGCGACCCCACATCAGGTGTTCATCAGTACCTAATGCTTTCTAGTTCCCTGAGCAGTAATGCTTCGGCATCTTCTTCTGAAAGCTGTTCGATTTCTGCCGAGGTTATAGCCTGCTGAGCATTATTTTTCTCTGAAGCCACGTGCCAGTCCGTGAGCGGCTCCACGGAAAACATCTCACTGGTCAGATACCCGGCAAGAGCATCGAGAGTCGGATAGTCAAAGATCAATGTTGATGGCAGGGAGCGTCCCAGAGAAGTTTGGAGACGGTTTCTCAACTCGATGGACGTCAGAGAGTCCATTCCGATGTCGAAGAAACCTTGATGCGGCTCTAACGAAGAGGAAGAACCCAAACCTAAAACTTTGGCGACTTGGTTTCGAACGTGAGTAAGCAACAGTTCCTGGCGATCGCGCGGAAGAACCTTCTCTAATCGCTGTAGAAACTCCAGCTGTTGTGCCGATACCTGCTCGGCTTTCACCTGTAACCCTGCCTCACGGGCTAACTCGGCAAGAAGCGGTGGGGCAGTATTAGCTGAATATTGCTGCATGAACTGCGACCACTTAACAGGCACCACCCCAACTTGGGCAGAGGGCTGTTGGAACACCTGTTCCAGCACCTGTAATCCTTGCTTTAAGGCAATGGTATCCATCCCTAGTGCAGCCAAGCGGTGCTGTTCATGACTGCCCAAGCTTGCCGCCATTCCCACCTCTGCCCACGAGCCCCAGTTGATACTCAAGCCTGGCAGCCCTTGTGCTCGTCGATGATGGGCTAGCGCCTCCAAAAAGGCGTTTGCTGCTGCATAGTTCCCTTGACCCGGTGAGCCGAGCAACGAAGCCACTGACGAGAACAGCACAAAGAAGTCTAAAGGCATGTCCTGCGTCAGGACGTGCAGGTTCCAGGCTCCTTCCACCTTCGGGGCCATCACATTGGCAAAGCGTTCCCAGGATTGCTGGAGTAGCATGCCATCGTCGAGGACACCGGCGGCGTGGATGATGCCTCGCAGCGGCGGCATTGATTCACTAACTTCCCCAAGAATCCTGGCGACATCCCTCTCCTGAGACACATCGCCCTTCGCGACCAGGACTTGGGCACCGGCCTGCTTTAGAACACTCAAAGCCGCACTGGTAGCGCCAGAAGCACCCCTGCGCCCCACCAGCACCAAGTGCCGCGCTCCTTGTTCCACCATCCACTGGGCGACCTTAAGCCCCAGACCTCCCAGACCACCAGTAATCAGGTAGGTGCCATCGTTGCGCAAGGACCATGATGCTGGCTTGCTCAAATGGTTACTCCGAACCAGGCGGGCGACATAACGCTGCCCTCCACGAAAGGCCAGATGATCCTCTCCATCCGACCGCCAAATCTCTGCCAACAGGGTTGAGGCTTCATCACCAGAGGTGCCAGCATCGAGATCCACCAGCCCTCCCCAAATCTCGGGGTGCTCTAGGGCAATCACACGACCCAGTCCCCATAGGGTTGCCTGTGCCACCTCTAACGGAGCAGCTGGCGAACCCACTGGCTGACTCCCCCGGGTTACCAACCATAGACGAGGGGAGGCCGACCCATCAGCTTGGGCTAGCCCCTGAACCAGATGCAGTACGCTCCTAGAACCCAGGGTCTGAGCGATCCCGAGAGAGGCTGCTGTCATCGCTGCTTTTGACGGACTATCCAACCCCCATAAATGCACTACTCCACGCAACGGAACCTGATCGGTCTTCAAGACCTCCTTGAACAAGTGCTGGAAGTCTTCTGCATGGGCAGGGTTTATCCTCCAGTGTCCTTGCTCTGAAACCTCACATGCCTCACCTGGAGAAACCATGATACAGGTTTCGCCGTGACCCTCCAGAAGTTTTGCTAGCGCAGCTGCAACGCCTCCTTGGTCGGCGAAGAGTACCCAGCTACCCGGATGATTTGCCTGATGCTCCGAGTTGGACACACGCGCCTGAGGTTGCCACTCCACTTCGTAAAGCCAATCACTCAGGTTCTTTTGAGCAAAGTGCAGCAGCACCTCACGATTCACACGCTTAACGTGCAACCCCTCAACTTCTGCTATAATATGTCCAGCATCATCGAACAGGCGCAGGTCGCCCGTGCGGGTTTCCTGATTTGATCCGTCCTGCGGACACATCTGACCATGAATCCACAATCGGGTGTCAGGACGACTGTATACCCGCAGACTGTCTAAACCCACCGGAAGATAGGTATCCCCCTCTCCATCACTAGACAACGTCGCAAACAAAAGCTGGAGGCCAGAATCCATTATTACTGGGTGCAACTGATAGGCTTCAGCTTCTGACACTAATGCCTCTGGCAGCCGAATCCGCCCCAGGGCTTCGCCATCCCGCCTCCAGAGCTGCTCAATTCCCTGGAAGCTCGGTCCATACTCAAGCCCCCGGACTCGGAGCTGTTCATAATACGCCCCGGCAGATAACTCTTCCTGACACCGTACCTGTAGGTCTTCGAGAGAGACTGGTGTCTGCACTTGATCTGTCTGCCCAGCATGGACTTTTCCAGTCGCGTGCAATGTCCAGGAGGACGTACCGTCACCTTCATCAACTGCAAGGCTCAAGATCTGGAAAGAAGCTGCCCCACCACCTTCAGGCGTCAGGATCAACTGCACAGTCCGACCAGCATCCTCTGGGAGGACTAGCGCTTCTTGAATCGATACTTCCCTAAGAACGTACGGACCTGAGCCAAGGGCCGCCGCCGCTGCTGCCAGGGCTATCTCCAAGTAAGCCGCCCCTGGCAATACCACCATTCCGTAGACCTGATGCCCCACCAAGAAAGGCAGCAAATCGGTACTCAACTGGGACTCGAATAGAGTCTCCTTGAGTGCTGAACGTAGCCGCTGTCCTAGCAGGGGGTGAGGCGGTGTATCCCCGTTCCGCGAGAACGCCTGCATCCTTTTAGGTTTATGCTCAAACCAATACCGCTCTCGCTGCCAAGGGTAGGAGGGTAGGCGAACAACCCTGCATCCAGGCGGATACAACTTATTCCAGTCTACCTGATATCCTAGGGTGTAGAGAGTACCTAGAGAACCGAGTATCGTCGCCCGTTCCGCCTGACCGCGTCGTAGAGAAGGCAATACAAACCCCTCTTTACCAAGATCGCTGAGGTATTGAGAAATGTACCCCGACACTGGGTGCGGGCTAATTTCCACAAAGACGGTTTGACCTGATTTCACCAATGCCTCAATTGCTGCCTCAAAGAGGACAGGTTGCTTTAGGTTTCGCCCCCAGTAGGCGGCATCAAAATCCGTCCCCAACGCGAGCTGACCCGTGACTGTAGAGAAGATAGGAATTGTTCCTGGCTGTGGCTGGATTCCTTGCACTGCCTGCACCAATTCGCCCTCAATGGCTCGCTGCATCAATCGGCCCCGATGGCAGATCAGCTGCACGGCGTCTGCCAAGCTCAGAGCGCCAGCAATGTGGGCTGCTGCCACCTCGCCCAGACTGTGGCCCACAACAGCATTAGGCTCGATGCCCCAGGAACGCCACAGATGTGCAAGAGCGACTTGCACAGCAAACAGGGCTGGCTGTGCAATCTCAGTTTCGTCCAGGCGGGACTGGGACTCATCGGCTGTCAGCTCTTCTAACAAAGACCAGCTGGTATGGGAGCCAAGGAGGGCGTCGCACTGTTCCAGTACAGCCCGAAAGACCGGTTCTTGTTCTAGTAGCTCCCGCCCCATAGCCCACCATTGCGGGCCTTGACCCGAGAAAACGAAAACTAGCTTTGGGCGGCGGTTGCGATGCTTGTGACCAGAAGATAGTTTAGTCTCTGCTCCCGGCAGAAAATCTTGCAAACGCTCCCTGACTTCTGCTATTGAGTGAACTGAGAGGGCCAATCGGTGATCGTGGTGACTGCGCCGCACACTAGCAGTGTAGCAAATATCTCGCAGTAAGGCAGCGTCGGGATCTTTATCTATCAGAAAGTTCTGATAAGCTTGAGCCAGGGATTGGAGAGCTTCCGGGCTATGGGCTGATAGGGGCAGTAGATAGGCAGAGGAGAGGGATTCTTCATGCTCAAGAACTCCTTGGGGTGCCCCTTCCAGAACCACATGGGCATTGGTTCCAGCAAAACCAAAGGAGCTTACGCCAGCTAAGGCTGGACTAGACCCCTGAGGCCAGGGTTCTAGAGTCTGCTGAACTCGTAGCGGCAGAGTGTCGAACGGAATATAGGGGTTAGGCTTTTGAAAATGCAGGCTTGGCGGTATCTGTTGATGCTTGAGTGATAACGCAACTTTGATTAAACTAGCGATGCCAGAGGCGGCCTCCAAATGCCCAATATTGCTTTTGACCGCTCCCACGGCGCAGTAGCTCCCAGTCGGACGGTCAGTGGCAAGCACAGATCCTAAGGCGATCGCCTCGATTGGATCGCCCAGGGGGGTGCCTGTACCGTGAGCCTCGATATAGCTGATTTGGGCCGGTGCCACCCCAGCATTGTCCAATGCCTGACGGATGAGTGCTTCCTGAGCAGGGCCATAAGGGACAGTTAGTCCCTTGGCGCGACCATCGTGGTTGACTGCACTTCCTCGGATAAGTGCGTAAATTGGATCGCTATCTGCCAGAGCCTTCGATAGGGGCTTGAGAACAACGAAACCGGCTCCCTCACTCCGAACATAGCCGTTGGCTTCCGCATCAAAGGTTTTGCAGCGGTCATCGGGCGACAGAGCTTTCAACTTGGTTAGGCCAATGTGGCCAGTCGGTGAAAGGATGAGGTTCACGCCCCCAGCCAAAGCAAGGGTAGACTCTTTGTTCAATAAACTCTGAATTGCGAGGTGAACTGCAACGAGTGAGGAGGAGCAGGCGGTGTCAATTGCCATGCTCGGCCCCCGAAAGTTGAATAAATAAGAAAGGCGACCAGCAGCAATGTTCAATGCGTTACCTGTCAGATCGTAGTTTCCGAGCTGACTGGAAAAATCCGGCCGCATCTGACTGTAGTCGTTATTGTTTGAAATCCCAACAAACACACCAGTTCGTGTGCCAGACAGGTGCGATCGCACCTGTCCAGCATCTTCTAATGCCTCCCAAGCCACCTCTAGCAACAGTCGTTGCTGGGGGTCCATGGCAGCCGCCTCTCGTGGCGAAATTCCGAAGAAGTGGGGATCAAACTGGTCCACCTGCTGCAAAAAGCCACCGCAGCGCGAGTTCATTTTGCCGGGCTTATCCGGGTCTGGGTCATAGAGTTCACGCAGATCCCACCGGTTTGCGGGTATTTCGGTAATGGCATCCACTCCGTCACATAAGAGCTGCCAAAAAGCCTCCGGGTTCTTGGCACCAGGAAAACGGCAGCCAATACCAATGATCGCTATAGGTTCCATTTCAACTGTCTTCCTTGCTTGCGCCGACGTTAAGAGCTGGACTTCGAAATACTAGTTTCCTCAGCTAAGCGCTGGGCAAGATCTGCGATGGTTGGGTAATTAAAGATCAAAGTTGGACTAAAGTTACGTCCGAGCCACTTTTCCAGCTTTCCGAGCAGGAGCATCGTCTGGGTTGAATCTAGGCCGTAGTTATCGAAGGGCTCCTGGACATCTATGTCATCGGGTTCAATTTCAAGCCGCTCGGCAAACTGGGCAACCAACCAAGCTTGAATAGTCTCTGCCGTCTCAGACTGCTGGTTCATCGGAGTAGAAGTGGGCTGGATTATTTGCATATACGAGTGCATCTCATTTTTGTAGGAATAAGCTGATCTACCAACTCAAGTCACAGCTTTCCGCATTCTTTCCCAGATATATTTGCACTCGTATGCTCCCGTCACGGTGTCAAGGGGACTGGGCAGTAGTAGCCGTAGTGGGCTGGTATTTGCAGTCCCTGAACTTTCAAACTTTGCAACCGATATAAGTAGGCGGCTCCGGTCATAATGTGGTGGGCAACGTCAACCACGTGCCGCGCCTGAGGATCAGCCAGGTAAGACCCTCTGACCCACTCATTGAAGGAACCCATGGCAGGTCCACACCAGATTTGATAATCCATCTCCCGGCCTTTTTCACCAGAGCTAGACCAGCGAGAGGACAACCCCAGATACCAGCGGAAAATCAGAGCCATCTTACGCTTATGATTGTTGGCTGCCCTGGTGATTTGCTCTGGGTCGCGTTCGGAAAAATACGCAACTGTATCCTGCCAAACCGATTCAAGGCTCCTGCCAAATACTTGCTCTTCTAACTTTTTTCTTTCCTCAAGCGGAATCTCATCAATTGAGTTATATGTTCTGTAGAGGTCATACAATTTCTGAGCCCGCATCGGGAAGAGGGTGCCGCGCTTGAGCAACTGTACCTTCACCCCCATTTCAAACATGTCAGCAGAAGGAGCCATAATCACGTCCGCCATGCCAGCTTGAGCCAGCAAGCGTTTTGTATGGGCAGAAGTGCCAGCCTCAACACACGATTGATTGATCGACCCCGTCACCACATAATTAGCCCCCATCATCAAGGCAGCCAATGCTGCTTCGGGTGTGCCGATACCTCCCGCTGCGCCGACCCTAACCTGTCTCTCGTAACGGTACTTCCGCTGAATTTCATCGCGGAGGACGAGGATAGAGGGGAGAAGACAGACAAGCGAACGATTATCTGTATGACCACCAGAATCTGCTTCTACGGTGATATCATCTGCCATGGGGATTTTTTCTGCCAGGGTAGCCTGTAACTCTGTGATCAGTTGTTGTTCAACTAGCTGCTTCAGAATTCTTGCGGGGGCTGGCTGTAAAAATTTCGTTGCGACTTCTGAGCGAGAAAGTTTGGCAATGACTTTGTTTTTTACCTCGATTTGACCTCCTGGATTAAGACTAAGGCCAGCAGCCCGATAATAAACGATATGGGGCGTTAAATCCAGAAATGCAGAAGCCTCAACAGTCCTAACACCGTGTTTGAGATACAAGTCAACTGCCCGTCGTTCCAAGGCTTCTTCACTGGGGCTGTGAATTAGGTTAAATGCGTAAGGTCCTTGGGGAAGGGCTTGCTGAATTTGGTTAATGGCTGCTTCAATCCGGGAAGGAACTAAGCCAGCAGCGCCGAAGCTAGCCAGAATTCCTGCTTTACCTAGAGCAATTACCATTGCTTCCGAAGCAATGCCACCTGCCATGGCACCAGCAACATAGGCATATTTGACCCCGTGAAACTCTAGGAAGCTGCGATCGCCCAACTGTTCAGGTGGGATTGGTGGAGTAGCCATCAGGGCTTCCGCCAGACTACTGTGACTATTGTCAGGTTGGTACAAACAACCAAAGTTTGAGATTCCAATCCGACCTCGGTCTCTGAGGACGTAACAGGGTTTGTGCAAATTAAGCAGCCGGGCCTTTATTTCCGTTTGCTCAAAGGTAATAAAGTCTAAATGCCCCTTCCAAGCTAGGTTCGGAATATTGAGACAGCTGGTAAGATGGAAGCTGTCAGCAAGTTGAGTGGTGGAAGCATTTCCTAACATTTTTTAACTCCTAAGATTCCAATAAACAAATTGCGACATCTTTAACTTCGTAAATTCTCATGTTGTCTTTCCACAAACTTGCATCACCAATAACGGTGACTCGTTCGGGAGCAACATCAATTTTAGAGATGTGAACCTCCAGGTACATTTTTCGATTCTCAGGAGTAATTTGACCACGATACTTCCAGGTAATTTGATGATTTATTAACTGTCCGAAACGGGGAGATTTAAACTGTCTTCCCAGGTCAAGCTGCAGCGCATAAGCTTGCATTGCTTGCAAGATAGCTTCAACACCTAATGCTCCAGGCATGACTGGATCTTGATGAAAATGACAAGGAAAATACCAGTCTGTTGGACTAATATTCTTACTGGCATAAATGTAGCCCTGATGATTTTGTCCGCCTGCTTCGACAATCAAAAGTTCATCCAGAAAATCTAACTGACCGTGAGCTAGATGGTAGTGGGGCTTGCTGGGTTGAGCTTGATAAAATTTCTGCTGATTGACAGGAGCCTTGAGATTGATACTGAATGCTGGTAAATTAGAAGGCTTATTTTGCTCATACCACGGGCGTACAACTTTCCCTCCATCCAACCCGACTTGGTTAGCTAGGACTTGGTGACTAAAATAGCCAAACACCATATCACCCTGATAAAAGGGTTCACCATCGCAGAATAATTGGAAATCAAGCGTTTGAATGATTGCCCCTTTGATTGCAGTTGATGATAGTAGTCGAACCTTGTCAGTGATGGTTTTACCACGTACATCTACATCCTTGAGAATTTTTCCTTGTCCATCAAGATTGCGAAAATAAAGGTCTTCATCTGGAAACAACAGGGTGGTTCCAAGATAAACACCCAAGAAAATGCAAGGCTGACCAGCTATTTCAATGTAGGTGCAGTACGGCAAATAGGGATAAGAATTCTGACGTAAAAACCATGGTTTAAAAGGCACGTCATATTCAGTGATCACCGTGGAAATTTTCTTCAGATCATGTTGTTTACCGTCCACTTCTATAACACGACTGACCAAGCACAAATCGTTATTAGGCAGACGCACTGCACGACGATTTTCGTAAATCTGGTATTCAGGCCCCAGACAGTTAGCAACGTCACCTTTTGCTAGCTCTCCGATATCAGCTTCATCGAATAAAGCTTGTTTTTGCAGCAACTTTGGAGCGCCAAACAACGTCTCTTTATTCTTTTCGGATAACTGCATCCCCAAGTTTTTGAAGGAAGCAATTGTTTTGCCGCCAAAGATAATATTGACGTTAGCTATAGCGAAAGGTTTTGGAGACAAGCCGATTTCGATAACTTCCAGCTGGTAGACCAAGGTGCCAGAAGCGGGAGTAACTTGTCCACGATAACGTACTATCAGCGGACGGTGAGGAATTGGTTGAAACCTGGCATCTAAAGTGCATGTCTGTAGTCCCAAGAAAAGAAGATAAAATTCCAATAGCTGAGCACTACCTTCAACCATGAGACTACCGGGCATGGTAGGGTCATTTTTGAAGTGACAGAGAAAATACCAGTCATCTGGCTCTACAGATTTTGCCCCAGTAATTAGACCTAATCCCGCCGGTCCCCCTTTGGGATCAACAGATATGACCCTATCAATCATCATCAGCTTTTGTAAAGGCAAGCGCAGCGATGGATTCAGGCCATTTTGTTGGTAATTATCACCAAAACAGGCAGCAATATTTCCTTGGCTCAAGTGGAGCAGGTCTGACTGGTCAAAAACAGACTTTTGACATGACAGCAACGGGTTAAAATGCTTCTGAAGAATTTTACTTCTTGCTTTCTGTTCACTCGGAGAAACAACAATACCTTGTCCTTGCTCAAGTTCCTCATCAGAAAAAAGGCCAGCACCACCTCCATGTAGTTTCATAAATAGTTGGTCGTCAAGAAAACAATCAGCGCTAAAAAAGACAATTAGGCTGTTTGTGGTTTTGACGTAAGAATCGATTTTGACATCGTAACGAAGGGTTTTTGCTCCTTCAGGTTGCTCATTTAGAAATGTAGCAGAGAGGTCTAGTAAGCGAAATGACCGTTGACCTCTACTCTCGAAGTCAGACCCAAGGTAACTAAGTAAAAGTAAGAGGCCATGACCCGCCTCTTTAAATATTCCAACGGGAACTTGACCATCGACAGAGTACCAGGCATTTTTGGGAAGATCATATTCAGTTTGGATGAAGCCTGACTTATAGTCACCTCGTTTACCTTCTAGTTTGGTGACTCGGCTTACAAAGAAATAAGGAGGACTCGGAAGTCGCACTCGCCTGGCATAGTCATCGATAATTTCATACTCTTTCCCAAAGACGCGTGAAACCTGCCCTTCAGTAAACTCCAGTACATCAGCTTCATCAAAAACTATACTTGTGGGAATAGGCTGGCACTGCTCCAACGTTACAGTTTTAACAAGAGATTTTTTTCTAGTGGTAGTCTCTGGTAGCGGACAGTACAGTGGTGACAAATCTAGAGAAACCCGATGACTGAGGAGTTGTGCCAAGACTCTGACAATCGCAGTGTGATCGTCAACCCCTCTGCGATTGATGGACATGGTGACGTGTTCTTTTTGTTTGAGGTTCTCAGCAATCCATCGGGAACAGGTGCTACCACAGCCTAGCTCAATAAATATCCTGGCTCCATCTTCATAGACTCGGTTAATCAGTCGGGAAAAATCAAGACGCTGACAGAACCCTCGGCTAATGTTATGAGCAAGGGACTCCTTGTCAAGGGGAATCTGTTCGTAATTAGCTATCGAATAGAAATTAATCTCCGGTACGTTTTGAACGGGTGAGGTGTTGAGTTTGATCAGCTGATCATATTCAGAAACCATAGGCTCACAGTGGAGCACCTGGTTGGCAGGTACACGGAAGGACTCGCAATTCAAAGTTTCAATCACCCTTAAACAGGCTCGGGGATTTCCAGCGATGACGACTTCTGTTGGCGTGTTGATGTGCGTCAAGTAGACTTGACTTTCCTGTTCCAGGCAGGGCATAACTGCGGATGGCGGAACCATGAGAACATAGCTATTCCACAAAGTTTCGCCTTCGTGGTTCTGAGCCTGGGGCAAGCCCCAATAATCGCGAACTGCATTTTTGGAACCGGCTAGCCGTGTTTGAAAGAGTGGAGATGCGTGCACAAAGTTGCTAACATCTTCACCGCTAGTCCAAACATTCAGGGCATACAGCATGCTGCTTTCGCCCATGCTGTACCCAAATGCAGCTTGCGGCTGCACTCGGAAGTAATCTCTCATGATCAGGGTGAACAGCACTGCAAAACCTGTTCCCGAAACCTGCATCGCTAGGGGGTCAGCGAGCAATTTTGCTTCGAGGGCTTCCAGTTGCTTTTTTGATAATTGATTCAGACTTCTTGGATAGAGCAGTTTCTCCCTGAAAAATAGGGCTGGATTAGAGACAAAACTGGCGGAGCGGTCATAAATTTTGGGAAACAAGTGGAAGAGCTTCCGAGCCATGCCAATGTACGAATTAAATGCACCTGGGTAAACAAAAGCGACAGTACCGTGTTTGCCCAGCGGCTTGGCGGTGAAATAGCTGCCCAGGGGGCTTTTCCAATCTTTCCCTTTAGCAAAGGCATTAGGGAGGCCCTTCCGTCCGCGCTGGATTTCCTGGAGCAATTCGCCTTTGTCATGTCCGACAATTGCCAGAGCATAGGTCGCCTGGGGATAACTTTGAAAAGTGGCAAAGGTCTGACTCGCAGCAGTAGACAGGGAGGAGCTATTTTCAATCGTCTGCTGTAACGCATCTATTTGCTTTAGCAAACCCGATTGGTCATTAGCAGCAATGGGGAAAAGATAGAAGGGGGTTTGTTCCAAGTACTTGTTGCTGCGGTCTTTTTGACTTAAGTCTTCTGATAGAATTAAATGTGCATAAGTCCCGTCCAAGGCTAGGCTGTTAATGGCAGCTACTCTTTTCATTAGTCCTTCTGTCAGGAACCACGGCCTAGACTCAGTGGCGACATAGAAGGGACTGTCCTGCCAAACTTCTAGCTTTTTCGGGCTAGACCACCGTGGCGTTGCTGAAATATAGCGGTGGTAAAGGCAGAGGGCAGTTTTAATTAAACTGGCAATTCCGGATGCCATATAGGTATGGCCTATATTGGCCTTGACACTGCCGATCGCACAGCTGAGTTCAGAATTGGAAACCCGATAAGCTTGTATTAAACCCTGGATTTCGGCCTCATCTTGCTGTTCAACCCCACTGCCAAAAACTTCCAGGTAACCGATGTCGGTTGACTGCACTCCTGCTCGATCAAAAGCCTGCTGACAGGATTGCCTTACTGATTCAGTTGCGGTGGCGGAACTGTTCTGGATCAAATTAACAGCGTCGATCACTGCATAGATGCGGTCCTGATCTTGCTTCGCCCTTTCGTGCCGCTTTAAAACTACAGCTCCGGCACCTTCGCCTACCATCCAGCCATTGGCATTACAGTCGTAACTCAGAGTAGATTCACCAGTATTAATGCTAGCTAACTGATTGCGCCACAAAACATGGCTGAGCCCACCAGTAAGATCCACAGCTCCCACAACGACAGCATCTACTTGCCCAATAGTAAGGAGCTTTTGTGCTATCTCCAGCGCTTTGAAAACGGAATTTTCTTCTGCGCATAGGGTGAAAGCAGGACCTGAAATATTCCACAAGGCGGCAATCTTACTGGAAACAATATTTTCTTTATGACTCAGGTATTTGCCATTACCTATCGCCGGAGCAGGTTTGTTGCTTGCAGCAATCCTGAGTTCTGACTTGCTATCAGCTTCATGAACCGGACTTTCGGCTCTTATAGCAGTGATAACAGCTACATTTTTCAGTGTTTTTTCCTCTTGAGCTAGACCTGCATCCTTTAGGGCATTATCAGTCACCTTAAGCATCAACAGCTGCTGAGGGTCTAATTTAGCTAGGTCATTGGGCGGGATTTTGAAATGAAACACATCGATATCAAACTCCTTAATGTAAGCTCCTGGTGGCGCTTCACCATTAGGCATAAAATGCTGAGTTGCATCGTAAATACTACGGTCAAAATTATCCAATCCGTGGCGCGGCCCAAAAACAGCCTCCATGCCCACAATTGCCATTTTTACTGTCATACGTATCTCCTTTTATGCAACTGAGATTTAATTAACAACTGCCGCCAATTCTCTTGCTGAAAAAGAATTGTTCAAAAACAGGGCATTGAGTCGAGGGCTTGCAGTAACCTGCATTTGTGAGATCCGCAGATATATTTGCCCTTGAAGATCGTGTGCTGTGGCGCTAGCAACCACGCTCGTCTCACTCCTTGAGTGAATTTCTACAGAAACATAGAAGTCTTGGTCGAAGGGAATTGCTCTGAACTGTTCAAGCTTTTGCACCTGCAAGGGCAAGCTAGCTAAATCATAAAAATGCCTAACCCAAACTAACAGACATTGAAATAAAATATCAGCAGTGTAGGGGTTGAATGTTTGTACTGGAAATTGGCCTTGTTGTTTCGAGGTAATGCTGGACAAAATACATTGAGCAGTCAGTTTCTCAGGACTCACATTTAGAATACGCTTCACTCCCTGAAAACTGCGTTTATGAAATAAAGCTCCATTTTGATAAGGTAACAGACTGAGAAGTGCTTGGTCTTGACTGTTAGTAAATGATTGGAAATTAGGGCTTTGGGGTATGTTTTGCACAAGTTTTATCTGAGCGCTGTAATGATAATGAAGCATCCCTTTTTTACTTTCGCTCCATACGCGTGCCTCAAAATCGATCTCTTCAGCATTGGATTTGTTGATTTCCTTTAAATCCAGGACGTATTCCCTTGCTAGAGTTTCGTCAAAAACAATCCCCTTGAGAACTTTGTAGCTGTTACAACTGAAAAATTTGTAATCGGGGTAGAGATCTTCACAAGTATTGGCAATCCATGATATGCCACACATAGCTGGTAAAACCGGATTACTGCCAATCACGTGATCGCACACAAAGGGGTTGGTTGCTAATGTTAATTTACGGCGAATACGGAAGGTCTGTAATTCAGGTAGCTGCCCCACCTTTGCCACTATTGGACTGCTCATGATCAGAACTTGTGCAGTGCCATGATTAGAAGGACTTAATTCGTCAACTAACATCTGTGTACCCACTTCCAGAGAAATCAGCTCCATATTTAACCGGGCAAAGTGTTCCTTTAAGTCCGGTGAAACCATACCGCCATCCCAGGGACCCCAACCAATGGAAACTACGTGACAATCCGGATATTTACGCTTGAGAAGATAGGCCGATTTATTGAGAATCTCATTAGCTAGGGCATAATCTGATTGACCAGCATTACCGTAAAAAGCCACGAAAGAGGAAAACAAAACCAGGAAATCCAATTGACTTGTTTTTACACACCTAAGTAGGCTTTCTAAGCCTTCAATCTTGGCAGCGTAAACAGTTTCAAAATCCTGCTCTGATTTGTGTTCAATCAACTTATCTGCTAAGTTGCCAGCCCCATGAATAATTCCTGTAATTGGTCCTAGGCGCTGAACTACTGGTGCTAGCTCTGCCTGTAAAGCAGGACTGTTGGTAATGTCCACACTGAGATATTCCGCCTGCCCTCCGGTCTGCTGAATGGTAGAGAGCGTTGTAGCAATTTCTCGTTTGGCCAAGATCGCATTGAATGCTCTTTGTACTTTTACAGGTGTGGGCTTCTCACCTTGGGCAATTAAATCCTGCATGATTCGCTTTTTCAATTCGGACTCGTCGAAGCAGTCTCTGGCCCATTCTGGTTCAGTTTCGGCAATGGAGGAGCGACCAAGCAGGATAAATTTACACCGATATTGCTTTGCTAGTTTGATCACGCATTGTGCTGTAACCCCTCTTCCTCCACCGCTAACGAGAACAACGGAAGATGAATTAATCTTGATGTTTCTGGTCATTGTGCTTCTCCTAGGCTGCGGTTGCTGTTTCATACGTTAGAGTCACTCTTCCTTGTGAGTTGTATCCAACTTCAAGGATTAGGCAATTAGGATCGTGCAGTTCAGCCATGATCGAGTGTGCTGTAGCTTCTGCATTCAATTCGGGACTCAGGTCAATTGCTCGGCAAAATACCCGTTCCCACTCCAGGTTTAGGGTTTTTGTTAGGCCGAACAGACCACCACAAAGGGCGCTGAAGTCAATTCTTTCTCCTAGTCCAAATTCACCATCGAGACGAGCGGCAGTCAGGAAACAGCTGCGTCCCTTGCTTGCCGCTTGATTGAGTGATTGCTTCAGGTGCTTAGCTAAGAGAAACACATGCTTGAGGATAGCCTTTTCTGATTTGAGAGCGCAGACTTTATTGTTGTGCAATTGACTTACAGGGTGTAGATGGATGAAGGAGCCAATAGAACCGTAAGTATCTGAGATCACTGCCAGTTGCTGTTGCAGGTGTTCCTCGCTTAGATCTGTAAGCGCAACACGATTGACTCCTTGGGGCAGAGGTGGACGCTCCACAACAATAGACTGAGGAAAGCTGAGGACAACCACCTGCCAACCTCGCTCGGTCAAGAGCTGGGCTAATTTACTGGTGGTGAGGGAACCGTCATCGGTGAGCAGGCAAGTACGGCAGTCGGGTAGGGTAAATTCCCAGAAATCAGGTACAGCTAAAGGCATGAGTTTGACCAAACAGCGCCGAATGTGGTGATTTAGAAGGGGTTGCTGGTTGTCATGGTTGGCTAAAGCATTTTTTTTTCAGCCACTGATATCTTTGTCCCCAGGTACTCAGTGATCTGGGCAAGGGTGCGCTGTTCTCCCAGTTCCTCCGGGCTCAAATTAGGCAATTCAGGGAATAATTCTTGCATTGCCCCGATTATTTGCACCCGCTTGATTGAGTCAATACCCAAATCTGCCTCCAAGTCCATCTCCATCTCTAGCATCTCTGCTGGATAGCCTGTCTTTTCACTGACAACAGCCAACAGCGATTGCCCTATGGGAGTCTCTTCGATAGGTGTTGCTAATGATGGGGTAAGAGTTTCACTAGGGCTAAGGGGAGTGGGAACCTGAGGTGATAGATTTGTCTGTGAAACCCGAGTCTGAATATACTCAGCAACTTGGCCGATGGTACGCTGTTCAGCTAGTTCTGACGGATTCACTTTGGGCAAATTAGGGAGTAATTCCTGCATTGCACTGCTAATTTCTACCCATTTGACGTCGTCGATACCTAAATCCGCCCGCGGGTTCATATCCCGATCCAACATTTCCACTGGATAGCCTGTCGTATTGCTGATAACCTGCATCAGGATCTGGGGGGTCACAACCCTCCCCTCAGTGTCAATGGATGTTGCTGGCGTTACCACTTCTGTAGAATCCGAATCAGATGAACGCGGCTCGGCAACTGATGTGGTAGAGGGGAAAGTATCGGGGGGAGTCTGCTGTATAGTCGCCGGTGCAGTTGTTGCAGAAACAATGGGCTGTGCCGGGGGCTCGGCAACTAGTGTGGGGGCTTGAGTTGCAACTAGGCTAGGCTTTTTGGCGTTAGTTGGTGCCTCCTCTGGAGTAAACTTCACCCACTGAGGTGTGGTTTTGTCACCTGCTAATATCACCATTTGTTGCTGCATCAGCTGCAAAAAGGCCTGAGAACATTCCGCCTGATTCTTCAGATATTGCTCATGCACCCGCAGAAGATCCGATTCATGTTGAGATTCCGCCTGATTCTTCAGATATTGCTCATGCACCCGCAGAATTTCCGATTGATGGTGACCAAACTGCGTCAGGAGCTTCTCTACACCGCTGTCTAGAACACGGTGACCATTAGAAAGAGATTGGGATATGGGTTGCATAATTTCTTCTGCCTCGATTATGGAAAGTACAGGTACTAGATCGGTCGTATCCGCTGGCGTATATTCGGGGGTAATAGCTACAGATTGCGGCGGAATCACATCTGTAGTGACAGTTGTAGCTTCGGGTAAAACTACATCTGCGGTGACAGTCGTAGCTTCGGGTAAAACTACATCTGCGGTGACAGTCGTAGCTTCGGGTAAAACTGCATCTGTACTGACAGTCGTAGCTTCAGACAAAATGAATTTAGCAGCAGGATCTGTCTCAGGTTTATCCAGCATTCGCTCTATCTGGTGTCCGTCCTGCAAAGCTTTTTCAAACGCTGCTTTCGTCTTCTCACTGATATAGTTACTGCCGTTCAGACGCACGTTTAAGCGATTGCTTTTTTCAGCTTTGGGAGCGAGAGGCTCAAGCTGATAGGGGTCCAGGTTTTGTAAAGGCAAACCGGCTACGCGCAGCTGCATAACTGCTTGCCGCATCTGGCGATCGCTGTCTTTTTCCCGACTGGGATTCAGGGCTACAGCTAAATGGGGGCGATCGCCAAGGGTACTCTTCACCAAATTGGTGAGGATTTGCCTCGGTCCAAATTCGATGAAGCAATAACCACCTGCCGAGTAGAGATTCTCTATTTCTTGCTGAAACAGGACCGGCTTGAGAAGATGCTCTTCTAAGGTTTTTTGACTTGTCTGAGGATCATTTGAGTAACGCTCACCTGTTGTATTGGAATAAACTGGGATTTTAGGACTGTTGAAGGTAACAGCCCGAACGGCATGGGCAAAGGGTTGGCTGGCATGACTGACAAAATGGGTGTGGAATGCTGCTGATACGGGTAATGGCGTGACAGAATACCCGCGGTTGCTAAGAATTTGTTGTACGGTTGCGATTTCTGGCTTGGCCCCTGATAGCACGATCTGATTGGGGGAATTAAAATTGGCAATTCTGAGATGGGACAGACCCCGGATTATTTCCTGGAGCTTAGTGATATCCCCATTCACAGCCAACATACCTCCGGCATTACAATCAGCTGCATTGTCTGGGGTAGCCATTGCTTGGCCCCTGGCTTTGACTAGGTAAAAGTAATCTGTGTCACTCAGAACCTCAGCAGCCCAGAGAGCCGTTAGTTCCCCAAAGCTATGCCCCGCAACGAAATCGGGCTTGAACCCAGCCTGTTGCAGGATTCTGTAGAGACCCGCACTAAAAGCACCAATGGCTGGCTGAGCATGTTCAGTTCGTTGCAACGCTTCCGCCTGGATAACCTTTTGATTGCTCTCCAACGCAGGGCAAGGGAAAACAACTTGAGAAAGTGGTTGTAAACCATCTTGAATGAAGAGATCATCCAGAGAACTATAGGTCTGGCGCAGGGGGGGAAAGTTTAAGGCTAGTTCTCTACCCATCTCCAGGTACTGAGCCCCCTGCCCTGGAAACAGAGCCACGACTTTGCCCTGGAGAGGGATGCCCGTCTTGCGGTAGTAGACCCCACGGGGATGGTCACAGGATGCTGCTTGCCCTTGATTTTTCAGCAGATTAATACTGATCGAAAGCAATTCGCAAGCCTCGACCAAGGATGCAGCAACAAACCCCACTCTAGCAGCGGCTATAGGAACGACTAAAGATTTACAGGAGTCAATAAGTTCCCTGTAATGCTGGTTTCCAGCGTCAGATTTTAACTGCTCCAGTACAGCTTCACACCGAGCCAACAGTTGAGCTGGAGTCTGAGCTGTTAGCAGGATTGACTGAGGAACAGTGTCTAAGCGATAGGCACTGTTTTGTTCGTTGCCATACTCTTCGAGCACCACATGATAATTTGTTCCGCCAAAGCCAAATGAACTTACCCCTGCCCGTCTCGGCGTGCCTCCTTCCCCTCGAATCCAGGGTCGAGTCTGCGTATTCAGGTAAAACGGGGAGGTTCCAAGGTTAAACTTAGGGTTCGCCTGGGTGACATTAATAATAGGCGGCAATACCTTTTGATGTAGAGCCAGAGCAGTTTTGATCAGACTCGCTGCACCCGCAGCGGCTTTTGCATGTCCAATCTGGGATTTGACACTTCCGAGAGCGATATGTTGACTTCTGGGATTGTCTTCCCTAAAAACCTGATTTAAAGCCGTGAACTCACACAAATCACCAGCCACGGTTCCTGTCCCATGCGCTTCAATCAAGCCAACGCTGGAGGCTGGAAAGCCAGCATCTGAATAGGCTCGATCCAAGGCTTTAACCTGCCCTGACGCACGGGGGGCATAGATACTCTTATACTTGCCATCGCTGGAGGTACCAATCCCTTTGATCACGGCATAGATTCTATCGTGATCCCGCTCAGCATCTTCGAGGCGCTTCAGCACCAGCATGCCGATGCCTTCACTAGCCATCATTCCATCCGCATCAGTATCAAAAGGTCTGCACTGCTGTTTTTTGGAAAGAGCCGGAGTTTTACTGAAACTCATATACGTCAGCATAGAATTGTCAGCTTCAACTCCGCCGGTGAGCATCATGTCGCACCGACCCTCCATTAGTTCGCTGACTGCCATCTTGACAGCACTCAGTGAGCTGGCACAGGCTGCATCTACTACGCAGTTGATTCCTCCAAAGTCTAGGCGGTTGGCAATTCGTCCGGCAACCACGTTGGCTAGCCAGCCCGGAAAGGAATTTTCTTCCCAGCCCACATACGCCAGCTTCATTTTCTCGATAATTTTCTGCGTATCCTGATCGGACAGACCACTGCTTTTTAGAACCTTTTCCCAAACGGGATACTGCAATCGGGTAGTCAGCGGGACGAGCAGTTGCATGCACCCCCCTACCACGCCCAAGACGACCCCAGTGCGCTCCCGACTAAAGTTTCTCGATTCACCGTAACCCGCATCTTCCATCGCTGCTTTCGCAACAACCAGCGAGAGCAACTGGGCGACATCGGTCACTTCCAGAATATTGGGAGGCAGCCCAAACTCTATCGGATTAAAATCGATGTCCGGGATGAACCCACCCCGCTTGCAGTAGGTCTTGTCGGGGGCGGTGGGGTCTGGGTCGTAGTAGTCCTCTACATTCCAGCGGGAAGGAGGAACATCAGTGATGCAATCGACTTTACCAACAATATTCTCCCAATATTCCCGCAAATTTCTCGCTTCGGGTAATATTGTAGCCATGCCGATAATAGCAATTGGTGTTCTTTGCAGTGGAGAATGCCATTGATCTGGATTTTGACTAGCCATATTAGCTGTTTCTATGCTTGGGGAAGTACCTTGATTCACTTTGATGAACTGTGTGAATACATTGAGCTACAAACTGAAGTTACAGCATTCCGAATTCTGTCCCAAATTTGTTTGGGCAATCTGGATAAGATGCGTTTCCCCCGACTGGACGACGCCCTAGGAGCCGCTTCATGCGAGTAATCCCCAAAAAATTGACCTTTTTTGCGGAATCTTTGAGTCCGGTTGTGAAGGCTTTATATAAGAAGAATTTAAGTTATGCAATCGCTATAGCTCATGCAAAAAACTGTTATTGCCATAGAAAGTCTCAATTACTACTATGGCAAAGGGATACTGAACAAACAGACTTTGTTTGACATTAACCTGGAAATTTATTCTGGAGAAATTGTCATTATGACTGGGCCATCAGGGTCAGGTAAAACGACATTACTGAGTTTAATTGGCGGTTTGCGATCTGTCCAAGCGGGAAGTCTGAAATTTTTAGGCCAGGAGCTATGTGGAGCCAGTCAGAAACAACTAGTGCAAGTCCGTCGCCAGATAGGCTATATTTTCCAAGCTCACAATTTGCTGGGGTCCTTAACGGCCCGGCAAAACGTCCAAATGTCGGTGGAACTAAACAATGATATTTCCCAGCGGGAAGCCCAAGCTAAATCGTCAGCTATGCTCGAGGCAGTCGGTTTAGGCCAACGCCTTAATTACTACCCGGAGAATCTCTCCGGGGGACAAAAACAGCGGATCGCGATCGCCAGAGCTTTGGTCGGTAATCCCAAATTAGTTTTAGCAGACGAACCAACAGCTGCTTTAGACAGTAAATCAGGCCGCGATGTCGTCGAACTGATGCAGCGCCTTGCCAAAGAGCAGGAGTGTACTATATTAATGGTGACGCACGACAATCGCATTCTCGATATTGCCGACCGCATTGTTGATATGGAAGATGGTCGTCTGGCCCGAGATGCAAGCCTAGCGGCGAAAGCTCCTGCCTAAGGGCAAATATAAGCCTGAGTTTACACCACTGCCAGCGCCCGCACTGTGGGCAAATCTCCTGCCATCAGTTGCCAGCTTTCACCCTGGTCAAAGCTAGCGAAGAGTTCGTGTCCGGCGGCAGCGTATACACCTCCAGCTTCATCCAAAGCAAGCGATCGCACCATCACGTTAAACTGCGGAGGCAGACCATGCTCTAGTCTTACCCAGTGTTCGCCACCGTCATCGCTGCGGTAGAGAGCAGCATTGGCTCCACGAGCCCAAGTTCGAGGTGGACTTGCCGCCGCCGCAGTGTAGAGCCGCTCTGACCGTTCCGGCGACGCCATGCAGAGTGTGGTATAGCTCCGATCTAGTCCTGCACTAATCAGCCGCCAGTGGTGACCGCCGTCATCACTGCGATGAAATCCCGCCCCTGTAGTCGCGTACAGTCGCATGCCATCGCCAGCAGGCGTTACTGTGTGTACATCCCAATAAAGCCCCTCGTTCAGACTCTCCCACGTCTCGCCACCGTCAATGCTGTGATAGACACCGCCTTCTTCCACGCCAATGTATACACCGCCTACAACCTGGGGATCCAGAACAATAGAGCGCACGTGAGGAATGTGCGGTGGTGGCGGAAAAGTCCAGCTTTCATAGCCGGGAATGCGTCGCATGGACTCGCATGCCATCCAGCTTTCCCCCCCGTCGTCACTGCGATACAGCAGAGCCGGAGACACTCCCAGATACAGTCGCCCATCCATACGAGGGTCGGCGGCAAAAGCCCATACCTCTTCGCTTACGGGGCGCTCATTCACCAATCGCCAACCGCTTTGGTCTGTCCGTGCCCAGAGAGCATTCTCTCGCGTCAGCGCCAACACCCAAGTCTTGCCAGGTACCAAAAATGTTACTTCTGACGGCCCTGCTTCCGGTTGGATATCTTTTGTGCCGTTACTTAACCGAAAGACACCGCTATCTGTGCCGATAAGGAGCTCAGACATAAATTCCTCTCCTTAAGATGTTGCTAACTCAATAATATTGAAGATCACGGCATAGGGTATGGGGGTTCCCCTCTTCTCTTCTTGACCCAGCATTTAAAATAGTTGACATGGAGAATCCTCGCCACCTTGCCTTTTTAGCCCTCCGTGCAGTTCATCGCGGGGCTTATGCTGATGCCGCCCTAGACAGAGTGCTGCGCCAAGCTCAACTGAGCGCTCCAGATCGGCGGTTGGTGACGGAATTGGTTTATGGCAGTGTCAGAAGACAGCGATCGCTTGATGCCCTGATTGACCAGTTGGGTAAAAAGAAAGCACACCAACAACCTCCCGACTTGCGTACGATTCTGCATTTGGGTTTATACCAACTCCGGTATCAAGAGCGAATTCCCGCTTCAGCTGCTGTCAATACTACTGTCGGGCTGGCTAAAGAAAACGGGTTTTCAGGACTAACTGGGTTTGTTAACGGTCTTTTGCGGCAGTACATCCGTTTAGCAGCCCAGACGGTTGACCCCCTCCAAATGCCTGACAACCCAGTTGAGCGCTTGGGCGTCTTATACAGCTATCCCAGCTGGGTTGTGGAAGTGTGGCTAGAACAGCTAGGTATGGCAGAAACCGAACAACTGTGTGAATGGATGAACCAATCACCAGCGATTGACCTCCGCGTAAATCCCCTCCGCACTAATATCGAGCAGGTCGAGTTGGCAATGCATTCTTCTGGTATCCTAGTTAGGCGCGTACCCCACCTGCCCCAAGCCCTAAGATTAATTGGTAGCACTGGCTCGATTCAAAATCTACCTGGTTTCAACGAGGGATGGTGGACGGTTCAAGACAGTAGCGCCCAACTGGTTGGTCATCTGCTCAACCCTCAACCAGGTGAGGTGGTGGTTGATGCTTGTGCTGCTCCTGGAGGCAAGACAACGCATATCGCGGAATTGATGGGGGATGAAGGGACAGTTTGGGCTTGCGATCGCGCTGCCTCCCGACTCCGAAAACTCAAGGAAAACACCCAGCGGCTGCAATTGCAATCGATTCAACTTTGTATTGGCGATAGCCGAAACCTCTCCCAGTTTAAAAACTCAGCTGAGCGTGTGTTACTCGATGTACCCTGCTCCGGTTTGGGAACCCTACACCGCCATGCCGACGCTCGTTGGCGACAGACGACTGAATCTGTCCAGGAACTTTCTGTTCTTCAAGCAGAACTATTAGCACAAACATCTGCATTTGTCAAGCCTAGTGGTGTTCTTGTCTATGCTACCTGCACGCTGCATCCCCTGGAAAATGAAGGAGTGATCCAAGCATTTTTAGCCCATCACCCTACCTGGCGGATTGACCCTCCCACTTCCGATTCGACTGTAGCAGCGTTTATGACACCAGAAGGCTGGATCAAAGTTTGGCCTCATCGGCATCAAATGGATGGCTTTTTTATGGTGCGGTTAAAGAAATATCAGTAAGCTTGTATGCAGTTGGAGAGTGTTGCTTACAGGTGGCAGGGATGATGAAGAACGACAGTGTGAAAAACTTAGTTAAAATCCTGATTGGAGCGGCTTGGCTTGACGGCAAAATCCAGCCAGAAGAACGGAAGTATCTCAACCAAGTAGCTGTGAACAAAGGTGTGATTGATGATCCAGAGATCCAGCCTTTACTTAACGACTCCAAGGCTGTGCAGCCTACAGAGTTCTACGACTGGGTGAAGCAGTACTTAGGCGATCGCCCGACCATTGAAGATTGCCACAAACTGATTGAAGCCATTAGTGGCTTAATTTACAGTGATGGCGATGTAGCAACTGAAGAAGCAAAACTCTTGACTCAGCTAGAATCGCTGAGTCCAGGTAATGGATCAGCCCAACCCGGTTATAGTGCTGTACTCAAACAAGTTCAAAAGCTCTACCGTCGTTGGGTTGACCAAGCCTCGCGCTAGCCAAGACCAGACAATAACGCTTAAGACTTCGGTTCACCAAGACCCGGAGTTTCGTCTTTCTCGACTTCAGGCACAATGTCAGGACGCTCTTTGTTTTCCCAACCGACAGGACGCTTGGAGTTGTACCAAGCAATTGAGCCAATAGTTGTCGCCGCAATAAAACCAAGGACATACACCAAAGCCGCAGATATGGGAAAATGCGGTGCGTTTTCTGCGGCTTGGGCTGCTGCCTGCATCAATAGAGTCATAGTTATATTCCCCTTCATTAGTTTTTCCGGCTGGATCTCCCGTTCCTTTGGAGGCCGGGAGACAACGCTACTTTTATGACCGTATAAAAAGAGATTACCACCTGCATCCCTCCCAAGTTTGATCCCGGTTACTCTTGGTTTCTCGGTTTTGGTTCAAGCGGAGCTGGAGTCCGCCTGGGAGGCTTGGAGTCAGCGGGTGCGAGCTGTTGCCAGAAGGAACGCTCTGCCGGTGATTGCTTCCCTGCGGCAGGATATGCTCGTTCCTGTTTGTGCTGCCAGCGGAGAAGCTGTTTCACTAGTGAGGACCGGCTAGACTTTTGTCGGCGTTCGACGCGATGCTGACGGGAGCGCCTTTTAGGTGATGAGGTTGCGTCGTCTTGCTGCTGGTAGCGCTTCTTAGAGGGCTGGTCATTGTCACTGTCCTTTTTAGTTTTCTCAGAGCCTATGCTGCTATTGACTTGTTTGGGCTTAATTGGCTGCGCTATAATACTGCCCTTGCGATCTTTTAATTTGGGGCGTTCGGGAAATTCCGACTTGGGCATACCTTCTACCGCTTTGACCATGAATTCATGCCAGGTAGAGGCGGCGGTGCTACTACTGCCAGAGGTGGGGTCATCGTTGTCGTTGCCCAGCCAAACGCCAGCCACCAGTTGAGGAACGTAGCCAATGAACCAGAGGTCACGGGCTTCATCGGAGGTGCCAGTCTTACCGGCGACGGGTCGGTTTAATTGGGCAGCGCTACCAGTGCCTTTTTGTACCACGTTCTCTAGCATCCAGGTCATGATCGCCGCGCTGCCTTGATCCAGAACTCGCTTTGGCTTGTAGTCAGATAAGTAAATAACTTCGCCGCGCCGGTTGAGGATGCGGCGAATGCCATGAACCTCAGTGTGAAGTCCAACGGTTGCTAGGGTGCCGTAAGCGCTAGTCAGCTCTAGCAGATTAACCTGGGAGCCATCCAAGACCAGGGAATAGTTGGGCTTGAGTTCAGATTTAATTCCCATATTATGGGCGAGTTGGATTGTTGGCTCAAATCCCACATCAATTAACACCTTGATGGCTACCACCTTGCTCGAGTAAGTCAGGGCATCGCGCAGGTCGATTTGGCCAATATATTTTTGGCTGAAGTTTTTGAGGTCATAGCCGTCTTCAGTGAAGGGTGCGTCTTTATAACTCTTGTAGGGGGATCTCCCCGTGGCGATCAGCGCGGTATACACCAACCCCTCAAACGCCGAGCCGGGCTGACGCTGGGCAATAGTTGCCCGATTAAACTGGTTCAAGCCAAAATCCTTCCCCCCCACCAAAGCCCGAATTTCACCATTACGGGGATCAATGGCTACTAAGGCGGCTTGCCCAAACTTTTCTCTTAGTCCATTTCTTTCCAGAGTGTGTTTGATTGCCTTTTCTGCTACCTTCTGCCAAGAAGGGTTTACCGTTGTCTCGACAGTTAGACCACCAGCTTCCAGCACCTCTTTTGGCACATACTTCGGCAATTCTTGCTGGATATAGGAAGTAAAGTAGGGAGCTTCCACCTGGAGGCGCTTGGGCAGACTAGCATGGAGTGCCAGGGGTGCAACAGTTGCTACGGCTGCTTCCTTAGCTGTGATAAACCTAACCTCGTGCATCCGCTGCAACACTAGATTGCGACGCTGCAGGGCGCTGGACGGATTCACAGCAGGCGAGTAGAGACTGGGAGCGGGTGCCAAGCCCGCGATTGTCGCTATTTCCGGCAGTGTCAATTGGTTCACAGGTTTACTGAAGTAGACCCAGGCGGCATCAGCTACCCCGTAAGCACCCGACCCCAGATATACCAAGTTAAGGTAACGTTCCAGAATCTGATCTTTGCTTAATTTCTGCTCAATTTTCTGCGCCACAAGAGCTTCCTTAATTTTGCGCCAAAGCGATCGCTCCTGATTAAGGAAGACAATCCGCGCCAGCTGTTGGGTGATGGTGCTAGCGCCTTCTACAAAGTGCCGCGTTTGGAGGTTAGAGAGAACAGCCCGGACAATGCCTTGCTGATCGACGCCGTGGTGTTGGTAAAAGCGCCTGTCTTCTGAAGCGATGAAAGCTTGAATCAGGGGTTTGGGGATTTCCTCAAGCTTCAGCTGCTCTCGGGTAGCTGGTCCGCGCTGCTGAAGTATGGTGCCATCGGCGGCTTTGATCGTCAGCGTCTTGTCTCGCACAGAGGTGAAAAGATCGGCAGTCTCCGGCAGACTGCCCTCTAAAGACCACCAACCACAGCCTAGGGCTATCATGCCACCACCGAAACCCAAACCAAACCAAAATAAGTAGCTACGATAGAGGGGTTTGCTACTGGGGAGTTTGGAGTTCGGCTGAAACGTCGATAAGCGTTTTATCTGAGCTAACAGCTGATCCTTGAACCTGGGAATAAACTTTGCCACATCAGCTCCAGTCGTAAGTCGTAAGTCGTAAGTCGTAAGTCGTAAGTAAAGAGGAATTTAAATCTTCTTTAATTTTAAAATTGATACAACCACGTAATCAGTTTTAAGCATGAACGATTACACCTCAATTACGGACAGAACTAAACAATTTGCTATCATGATTGTGAAAGCCTGTAGCTTTCTTGATGAGAAACCTGGAGTACTTAGGACACTATCTAACAGGGTAAGCGCAAGAAAAAAATGCCCAAAATATGATATATAGGCAATGCTAATCCCAATAATGAAGTTTGATTCTTAGCTTTATTGCGATTATTCTCAGTATTATTGAGAGCCAAGTACTTTTA
>JAABUZ0100002312.1_pt1 | contig 32160 bp, 32 predicted proteins | sample 5562091 | NCBI WGS metagenome assembly JAABUZ01 (sample SAMN12813069, study PRJNA571459) | rock metagenome | isolation source: Antarctica rocks | place: Antarctica: Victoria Land, Linnaeus Terrace sud | collected 2015-12-21
AGACAAGCCTTTGGGTGCCGAGAGCGCCTGCTGCCCGACCGCCTTGAGCCGGGCAGCAGGGTCGGCGGGGACGTGGCCCTGCTCGGCCAGCCAGCGGCAGAAGGCTCGCAGGGCGGCGACGGCGCTGTTGACGGAGCGGGTCGCCTGCTTCTGCCGGTGTTGGAGGTCGTGTCGGTAGCCGGTGAGCGCGACCGGCGTGAGGTCCGCCAGGGTCGGTGGTCGGCCTTCCTCCCGCGCATACCAGGCGAGAAAGCGGTGAACGGCGCCGGTGTAGGCGCAGATGGTGTGGCGGGAGCGGTCGTCCGCCCGCAGACTGGTGACCCAGTCCTCCAACAGACCGCTCGCCGTGCGACTGGCCATGACCCCTCCCGGTACTATCGCGCGTTATTTCTGCGGCTTGTGGCGGGAGCGGTCGGCAGAGCACCGTCCGGATCACGTCACAAAACACGTGCTACTATCGATTATCGCGTGTCTTCCGGGCAAGGGAGCGGGACCATCCGGCGAAAGGGAACCCGGTGCCGTCCAAGACCCCGAGCCTCTTGAGTCCCGAGCAACGCGCCCAGTTCGGGCGGGTGCCGCACGATCTGTCTGACCGGGATCTCGCACGCTACGACACCTTCTCCGAGGCCGACCTCGCGATCATTAAGCAGCATCGACGACCCGCGAATCGCCTGGGCTTCGCCGCCCAATTGGCGGTCCTGCGCTATCCCGGCTGCGCGCTCACCGATCTGGCCGCCGTCCCTGAGCGTCTGCTCGCCTACCTCGCCGAGCAAGTCGACGTCGAACCGGCGATGTTCGCGCGCTATGGCGAGCGGCAGAACACGCGCTACGAGCACCTGGAGGAGTTGCGACGCACCTTCGGCTACCAGCACTGCGATTGGTCTGCCTTGCGCGACCTTGGCCGGACCCTGCTGCCCCTGGCGCTGGAGAGCGACCGAGCGCTCCCGCTCCTGGAGCTCGCGGTGGAGCATCTGCGGACCCACCGGATCATCGTGCCGGCGGTCAGCACGATGGAACGCACGGTGTGGACGGTCCAGCGCATCGCCGAGCGGCGGGTGGAAGGGTGGCTCACCCGGCCACTGACCGACCATCACTGCACGATCCTGGACCGCTTGCTGCACGCCGACCCGGAACTGCACGGGCGCACCCGCTGGAGCTGGCTGCGTGACGCGCCGGAGATCCCGTCCGGCAAGAGTCTGCGCAAGATCCTGGAGCGACTGGACGCCGTACACGCTCTCGCCGTACCGGTGCCTGATGCGCACCTTCACCCCAACCGGCTCCGCCAGCTGGCGCGGCGCTGCGCACAGTACCCGGCCCAGCCGCTGGCGAAGTTTGCCAACGATCGCCGACATGCCCTGCTTGCCGCCTACGTCCCGGACCTGGCCACAGATCTCACCGACCAAGCGCTCGATATGCATGACAAACTGCTCGGCGAGTTGCTCCGCAAGGGTGAGCGCAAACAGGACCAGCACTTCCAGGTGCATGTCAAGGCGCTCAACACGAGTCTTGCCGTGCTGACGACCGCCGGCGAGGCGTTCCTCACGGCTCGCCGGGAGGGACTGGAGCCGTTCGCCACGGTCTTTGGGGCGGTCGGCGGTGAGGCGGCGTTCGCGGCGACGATCGCGTCGGCCAAGACGCTCGTGCGACCCCTGGACTTGGATGCGCGCGACGTGATCGAGACGCAGTACGCCCCCGTGCGCGGGGCGCTCCTCGCGCTCGTCCAGACCCTGGAGTTTCGTGCAGTCCGAGGAACCGATCCGGCGCTGGAGGCGCTTGCCTATGTGCAGCGACTGGCGGAGCGGAAGCGGCGTGTCACGGCTCGGCAACACACCATCGCTGGTGAGCGGGTGGAGGCGCCGCTTGGCCACATGACCGAACGCTGGCGGCGACTGGTGTTCCAGGGACGCAAGCACATCAACGCCAACTTCTACGAAGTCGCTGCCTTTGAGGCGCTCCGGGCGGGCCTGCGCTCCGGTGATCTCTCGGTCGTGGGCAGCCAGCGCTACCGGGACTTCGAGAGCTACCTCCTCCCCAAGGAGCGTTGGGCGCAGGTGTGCACGAGCGACCAGACGCGGCTCGCGATCACCGGGACTGCCGAGGCGTACCTGGAGGGGAGGCAACGCCGCATCACCACCCTCGTGGCAGAACTCCAGCGCGGGATCGGCAGCATCGAGGGGCTGAAGGTCGACGCGGAGGGAGAATTACACCTGAACGCGCTCGACACCGGCGTGCCGGAGGAAGTACGCCACATCCAGCGCCGGCTGGACCGCAAGCTGCCGCACGTTGCTTTCGCCGATCTGCTCAACGACGTCGATCGCTGGACCGGCTGGTCGCGCCACCTCACCCATGTGTCCAGCGATGAGGCCCCGACCGGTGAGCGCAAGCAGACCCTCCTCGCCGCAGTCATGGGTCTGGGAATGAACGACGGCTTGGGCAAGCTGGCGCGTTCCACGCCCTTCAGCTACCGGCAACTCGCTTGGGCGGCAGACTGGCACATCCGGGACGAGACGCTCAGTAAGGCCCAGGCCGACCTCAACAACTTCGTGCTGCACCATCCGCTTGCGCGCCACTGGGGCGACGGGACCCGCTCCTCCTCCGACGGACTGCGCGTCAAAGTGGCCGTCAAAGCGGCCAATGCCGAGCGCAACGCCGCCTACTTTGGCGCGGAGCGCGGCGCCACCATCTCTACGCACACCGCTGACATCCGACTGCCCTTCGCCCAGAAGGTGATCAGTACCAACGACCGGGAGGCCCTGCATGTCATCGACGCGCTCTTGAGTCACGAAACCGACTTCCATCTCCAGGAACACGCGGTTGATACCAATGGGTACACCACCCATGTCTTTGCCCTCTGTACGCTCCTCGGTTTCCGGTTTGCCCCACGCATCCGCGACGTGCTTGACCAGCGCCTGTTCTGCATCGGTGCGCCGGAAGACGACGGTGGCCCGGTGAGCGCCCTCCTGAAAGGGCGCAGCAACACACGTCTGATTACCAGGAACTGGGACGGCGTGCTGCGCGTCGCCGCTTCGATCCGACACGGTACGGTGTCAGCAGCGCTCCTGATGCGCAAGCTCGCCGCCTATCCCCGCCAGAATCAGATTGCCCATGCTCTCGCGGAGATTGGCCAGATTGAAAAGACCGTCTTCATCTTGGAGTACTTGCTGGACCCCAAGCTACGACAGCGCGTGCAACGGAGTCTGAACAACGGCGAGTCGGTCAACAGCATCGCTCGGGTCGTCTTTGCCGGCCAGCGGGGCGAGTTCCGCGACCGGGCCTTCCAGGACCAAGTGCATCGCGCGAGTTGCTTGCACCTCTTGATTGCGGCGATTGGCGCCTGGACCACCCCCCACCTTGCTGCTGCCGTCGAGGCGCTGCGCGCTGAAGGGGTGGAAGTACTCGATGAGCATGTGGCCCACCTCTCCCCGCTGGTCTGGGGCCACGTGAACTTCCTCGGCACGTACACCTTCGATCCCGGCGCTGCACGCGGACTCGATAACCTGCGGCCGCTCCGGAGCGGCATCGCCGAGGAGGATGACGACGAAGAGGGGAGCGTTGCCTGGTAAAGCAGCCACATCCTGACCAGTCTTCGCGTGGAATTTCCCGGAAAAAATGTCGGGACCCCCAGTATGGCTGATGCCGTCGCAAGCCGGATGAGCTGGCAATATATTTGCTACCGGGAGACACCGATGGATTGCGAGCGGGTCAATGATGCAGCACTGGTGGGGGCTGCTCGCAGGTTTGACCCTCGCGTGATAGACATAAATTCCATGGAAGAGGAAGGATCAAGGCATTCGGCCTTATGGATTGGAATCGCCATCCATAATGTTCGTATGAACCTTAACAATATGAAGAGGAGCCTTGATATCCAGAAGTCAACGCGGCTGAAATGTCGCGTCCCCATTGAAGCGCGAAACGGGAACCGGTTGTAGGCGATGTGGTCGCGGTCAACGCGGCTGAAATGTCGCGTCCCCATTGAAGCTCATACACCCACTCAAGCCCGGCACCGCCAGCTACGGGTCAACGCGGCTGAAATGTCGCGTCCCCATTGAAGCTTGCCCGAGGGCGTGACCGTGCTGGCGGGCCGTCCGTCAACGCGGCTGAAATGTCGCGTCCCCATTGAAGCACCTGCCAGCGGCGTTCAGCGGTGGCGCGCTTGTCGTCGTCAACGCGGCTGAAATGTCGCGTCCCCATTGAAGCATCGCGTAGCGCCGAATGTCGCCGGTGCCGCTGGATAGTCAACGCGGCTGAAATGTCGCGTCCCCATTGAAGCTTGTAGATGCCCGTCGGCGTTTCGTTGACGCTCAGCAGTCAACGCGGCTGAAATGCCGCGTCCCCATTGAAGCAGGTTGTCCGGGAAAGGCCGTTGCAGCACCACGTTTGGTCAACGCGACTGAAAGGTCGCGTCTCCATTGAAGCCGTTTCGTCGCTGTACGCAGGGCGTTGTCACATTAACATGGGGAGGTGAGGCAGCACAGAGTGAAGAGAGGTCTGATCCGTGGCGAGCGCAGCATCCCCCTACCTACGGCATCGGTTCCCACCCGAGATCATCGCTCACGGTGTGCTGCTGTACGTCCGCTTTCCGCTGAGCTTCCGTGCAGTGGAAGCGATGATGTTCCTGCGTGGAGTGCAGGCGAGCTATGAGACGATCCGGCGCTGGTGTCAGAAGTTTGGTCAGCAGCTCGCCAACGAGCTGCGTCGCCGTCGGTCCCGGCCAGGAGACAAGTGGCATTGTGATGAGGTGTTCCTACAGATCACCGGCCAGATCTCCTACCTGTGGCGGGCGGTCGATCAGGAGGGGAATGTGCTCGACGTGCTGGTGCAGAGCCGGCGTAATGCGGCGGCGGCCCAGTGCCTCATGCGCAAACTGATGAAGAAGCTACAGTGCGCGCCGCGCGTGCTGATCACCGACAAGCTCAAGAGCTATGGTGTGGCGTATCGCGAACTGATGCCCAGTGTCTAGCATCGCCAGAGTACATACCTGAACAACCGGGCGGAGAACTTCCACCAGCCAACACGGCAGCGGGAGCGAGCGCTGCAGCGTTTCAAGTCCCTTGGATCGGCACCGCGGTTCCTCTCTGCCTTCAGCATGATCTCACCCTCCGTCCGCCCACGGCGGCATCTCCTCGGAGCAGCAGCCTACCGGCAGGAGATGAAAGCACGACTGCAAACGTGGCGAGAGGTGACCCAGACGGAGGTTGTGGGGTAAACGACGGAGAGCCAGAGAGACGTCCGCCTTCCGTGGCGCCAAAGAAAATAGCCTCGTATCTCCATGTCTGCTGAGCTACAACCTCGTGGGCCGGGTTAACGTGACAAGGCCCTTCTGGTGGTTCTGCACGAAGCGAGCGCTCTGGACGAACATGCCGCCAGAGCCGCATGCGGGGTCAAAGATACGTCCCTGGAATGGCTCGATCACCTCCCCAATCAGCTTCACAATGGCGGTCGGCGTGAAGAACTCGCCGCCCTTCTGCCCCTCGGACATGGCGAACTTGCCAAGGAAGTATTCGTAGATCTTCCCAAAAGCGTCACCCTCGATGTCCAACGGGATCGCGTTGAAGTTGCGCAGCAGCGTGACGAGTATGTCGTTATCGAGCCGGTTGTAGGTCTTGGGGAGCACGTCCTTCAGCTCTTCGTTCGTCGCCTCGATCACCCGCATGGCTTCGGTGATCGCCTGCCCGACGTTGGCGCCCTCCGGCAGGTGGGCATAGCGTGCCTTTTCTAATAGGTAGAGAACGCCGCGAGCCTGGTAGTCGGTCTTCGTGATGCTCCGTCAACGGGAAGCACCACGCTGACTCGGTTGTGCCCCCTTGATCGCGCGTTCCGCCTGTGTGAAGTTATGGTCGGCAAACCGCAGGAAAATCAGCCCGAGCACGGGTACCGAGTAGTCAGCAGCGCGGAGCCTGGAATTTGCCCGCAACTCGTCAGCAGAGGCCCAGAGCCTTTTTTCCAGTTCACCGATAGTGGCTGGCATGTCGTGCATATCTCCCGTGTTCCTGCCTTGCAGCAACTGACCTGATTCTGAAGGATAGTAGATTGAGTAGGTTTGAGTAAGCAAGAGTCGGTCATGACGCACTCCACCTTCGATGGCGTGGGGCGATATCCCGCACCTTTTCCGGAACTCCCAAAGCATGCGCTCTTTGGACAGTATGTCTCACTGCAGCGTCAAGCCTGTCCAGCCACGGAGGCACTTCAGGGGCACATCCACCTGCACCAGCTCACCATCGAGCGGATGTTGTAGCCTAACGAATCGTGGGATAGTCCACGTGCGTGGGAAGCACCGCGGTGATAAAGACTCCCGGACTCAGGGCGAGCACTGCGACGCTCGCAGTGTTGACCTGCTCTTCCAACGGCTTGTCCAACGTGATCAGATAGGCTGCGGCCACCTCGACAGCCGCTGCGATAACGTGTACATCCTTGGCATTCACGCGATCCTGAAAGCGGTGCAGTTCCTGTGATGATGGTGCATCGGTGAGCACGAGGGGAATGCTCTGTATGAGCCGGTGATAATTCAGCAGGGCTTCGGGTGTAAACTTCGTCTGGAGGTTCCGCTCCACCTCCAGCAGTACCAGGTGAGAGGCACTGCCGCGCAGCAACCCACGGGTACACAGGGAGAAGAGAAAGCTTGATCCACCGGATGGCGAGCCAGCCGCTGCGATGAAGCACGATGCATCGAAGAAAAGGAGGGTGGAGGAGTCAATGCTCATATCCTTTCAGCGGAGCGGCTCGGCTGGTTGAAGCGATCAACGACCTCTTGCGTCTTGGCATCCAGCGCATCCGTCGCCAAGAAGGTGGCAATCTCCTCGCTCGTGTAGTCGCGCAGCGGAATGTCTGGTCGGCTGCGGGTCGTCCAAAGCAACATGTCCACGTTGCGTCGGGGAATCCGGTAGCTGCGACCGAATCGCGAGGCGGCGAGCTTGCCCTGGCGGATGTAGCGGTAGATCGTCTCCCGGTTGACCTGCAGGTACTCCGCGGCTTGATCTGGTGTCAGGATGTCTCGTATCTGTTCCATAGGTCGATTGTCTCAAATCGTAGACGACATGTCAATACGCTTATCGATAACCGACAGGCTGCTGTTTACGTTGCACCAGCAGCAGGCACGGCACACGCTGGTACCGTTGTCTGGGGTGGGAGACGACGTACGGCCAGGACGAGGGAACACGCCGTAGCCCCTCCTCGAGCCCTTTCAGGATGGTCTCCATATCGAGATCGTGATACCAACACAAGACATCCCCGCCGTTGCCTCCGATCCGCTCACTGCAACAGCGCCACGTCGTTGGCTCTCCTTGTGCCGTGACACCGGTGTTCGCTGATCATCCCTACAGCACACGACGCGTGCTCGGTGGACAGCGACGACCATGCGTGAGTACCAGGCTCGTCTCCCTGCGTTGCACACATCTCGTATGCTTATGGACACCTTCGCATCTATCGAGTACGTTGTCTGTTTCATGGTGGGATACCGTCCTATGCAATCACTGGCACAGGTGACCGGATTGGTCATGATCGTCGAACCCGATGAGGTGCTCGCACAGCAGCTTGCGGCCGCGTTGCTCTATGTCGGGCTCGACAGCCGCATCTGTACACAGCCACGTACGGCCACGCTGATGGCACGACAGGTGCACCCGGACCTCATCGTGACGGCCAGGGATATGCGCGGCTTGGATGGGATGAACCTGTTCCTGGACTTGCACCATGTGGGCGTGACCGTCCCGGTGATCCTCCTGACGTCCACGGATACCGCCGTTGATGCAGCCATCGCCCTGCGGCTCGGGATGGCGGATTGCCTGCACAAACCGCTTGCCATGGACGAGTTGGTCGCACGCGTGCAAGCGGTGCTGCGCCGGACGACGACGCTTCCGCCTCCCCCCACTCCCGATATGGAGATCCTAAAACAGCGTCTGCGCGTGCTGGAGGGGGAGCAGCGGGAGTTGCGTCATCACGTGTCGCGTGACCCGCTCAGTCGCCTTTACAACCGTCCCACCTTTGAGGATCACCTGGCACGAGAGGTCGCCCGGTCGCGCCGCCAACGCCATCCGTTATCGGTCGTCGTGCTCGACATTGATCATTTCAAGGTGATCAATGACCGGGCTGGCCGTGCGATTGGGGATGACGCCCTACGACGGGTGGCAACGCTGCTCCGGCAACAGTTCCGCGGCCAGGACGTGCCCGCACGCATGGGTGGCGATGAGTTCGCCGTCATGTTGCCCGACACCCTCGCCAGTACGGCCTTCATTCCAGCCGACCGCCTTCGTCAGCAGGTGGCGGCACTGCGGATGGGGAAGGATCTTCCGATGCGTATCAGTGTGGGTATCGCCGAGTTTGTCACCGGCGATACTGGGGCGGAGCTCTGCCACAGAGCCGACACGGCGATGTACGAGAGCAAGCGCCAGGGAGGGAATCGCGTCACACTCGCGGCCAATCCTGGCACGACAGGCCGGCCTGCAGCCCCCGTGCACTGATTCCACCGCTTGTGCCCGTGCGGTTGGTGTGGCGTGCCCTGTCGGCACACATCGCGGTCATGACGAACGGAACCGACGGACCTGCCGCACCATGGCACGTGGTGCGACCACATGGTATCGGCACAGCACGTCATGGGCGTTGCCGCTGATCCGCTCGGTACATCGCCACCATGTCCGCGTCTTCTCAACGGCCGCGAAGGCAGAGTGGCGATTCCCACGCTGCTGGTGCTTGGGCCAAGCACACTGCCCGCGACCAGTGCGAGACAACCGTCCATGGTCACCCACCACACTGCCAATGTCGTGTGTTGCGCGCCACGGTGTTATCAGCCTCTGATCGGCTCCTGCTGTGTGTGGCCGCCAGCACAGCGAGCGTGTGTCCTCTACCCTGTTCTGTGTCCTCACGCACGACCGGCCGGATAACGCGATTGCCAAGGTTCCGGTCTCCCATCGACGTGGCACGATGGAAACGCGATGACCGATCCGTTCAGTTGTTGTGTTCCCCGGTTCGCTCCTGCGTCAGATCCCCCGTACGCGCTGCCGCATCCATCTCCGCGAGCACCGCTTCGTACAGCGCCACGGTCTCTGGCTCGAGTTGATACACATCGGGGTGAGCCGTGGGATCATCACGATCACGATACAGCTCACGGAGGACGAGCTTCAGCGATTGGTGATCTCGGACCAATGCTGCACGGTCGCCCACCTGCTGGTAGCACCGGTAGAGACTGCGCACCGCACTTTCCCTTCCGGGATCTGCCTGCACGACCGCCTTGTACAGCGGGATGGCGAGGGCTGGTTCGCCCTGTTTGACATAGGACCGCGCCAGCCAACTGACGACGCGGCAAAACGCTTGCAGGTATTGTTCCCGGAGTGACATGCCGTTTTCCTGGCGTTCGTCGATCCACGGATACGCAGCGCGCGCGTCCGCAAGGAGGGCACCGCGATACAACGCGAAGATGCGCTGGGCAGTTTTCTGCTGTTGCTCGGGCGCCTGTGTCCGTATCGCCTGGCACAACTCCCAGAAGACGTGCACGTCCGAGCTGACGATCTGCGTGTTCAGGTGGTAGGTGCCGTCACGGTGCCACTGGATAATCTCACTGCTCAGTCCTGGCACCTGTTCCGCGAGCAGTGCACGCAGACGAACCAGTGTGACGCTGAGACGTTTGTTGGTCTTCTCAATCGAGGCGTCGGGCCACAGGGTTTGCACGAGGCGTTCCTTGGAAATGACCCCATGCGGTTGCACGGCAAGACAGACCAGAACTTCCCACGGTGTATACTGCGGCCCGCTCTTTCCAATGGCCGATAGGGTGCGGTCTCCACTGGTAACCGCGAGGGTGCCAAAACAGCGGATGTTCACGCGTGGCAGCGTCTGTGGCTGTTCCTCGGACGGTTCACCTGTGTCGGCCACGAGAGCATCGATGGGAGCGAGCACTGGCTCCACCGTCTCTCCGTTGGTATGGTACGCCACGTCTGCCTGCACGGTTCCGTTTGCTGCAACGGGCTCACGAGGAACATCTGCTTCTTCTGTGTGCCCGTTGGTGTGGTGCTCCCGTGCTTCCTGCACGGTTCCGTTTGCGGTGATAGACGGCGAGGACGTGTCCGCTTCTCTGGCGTATCCGTTGGTGTGGCTCTCCTGTTCCTCCTCCACTGCAGCATCTGACGTCGGGTGTTGGAACGGCATGTCCCGTTCCGCTGCGTGTCCGTTGGTGTGACGCGCCAGGTCCGTCACGTCTGAGTCGTCTACCCCCAAGGACACAGGCGAACCGTGTGCTTCCCCGTGCTGCCCAGTGGTGTGACCCTCACCCTCGGCCCGGATATCCTTGACGTCCGCAGCACGGTCCATCGCTGTCGGGTCACTCCGTGGCACGATCGTTGGCGGCTCCTCGTGCAACGCGACCACCGCACGCTCGCGCTCGCTCTGTGGCATCGGGTTCACCTCGTCTGACGCATCGTCGTCGAGATCGTCCTCCAGCGATGACTCGCTCTCTGGATCCGGCTGGTGTGGCGGTGTGCCGTAGGCTTCGTGCATGAGCCAGAGCAGTCGTTCCAGGTGTGAGGGGGCCACCCGGAATCCACGGGCATGCAGGGGCGCTCGCCCGCTGATACGGACGAACATATCACCACCGCCACCCAGGTCGACCGCATCGGGGATGCCCAGCAACTGGATACTCTGCTCTTCATCCGCGGTGCTCAAGATGAGCCGGGTGTCCATGAGGGGCAAGCGATCCAGGATCGCATCGGGCTTGTTGGTCGCGGACAGGATGTGGATGCCGTGTGCCGCGCCATACGTCGCCAGCATCTCAAAGGTGGTGCCGTCATCGGGCAGGTCAGCGAGTTCGCCGACGACCAGCACTAGGAGCGGCGATGTGGGTGGCGTGCCATCTGGAGCCTCGGTCTCCGCCTCCGTCGCCGTCTCTGCGCCGCTCTCGTGCTGACGCATCCGCTGACTGAGGGCATCCCGCAAGGTCGCCAGTACAGTGCGGATGCCGTCCTCGTCATCTGGATCGATCCTGGGGCACGCCAGGTGTGGCAGGGATCGCATCTCGGCGGGGAGCACGCGACGGTTGGCAATCGTCCAGAGTCGGACCTCGTCGGGTCCGCAGCGGGCCGCGAGTGCGGTGACCAGGCTTGCGAGGACGGTCTCTTCGCCACCACCCGGTTCGCCTGCCACGAGGACGTGCCCGATTTCCCGCCAGTTGACCAGGAACGTATCACCATTGGGACGGACGCCGATGGGCACGAGCGGTGGGGCCAGTGTCTGGGGGTCCACTTCCAGCGTCGAGAGTGTCAGGGTCTGGATACGGGTCAGTTCCAGGAGCACATCGAGGTCCGCCGTGACGCTCGCACGCGCCTCCCCGCCTGTCCGTGCTCCGATGTCCTTGGCGAGGGCCAGGAGAAGGTCCTGCTCGGCCAGTCCGCACCGGAAGGTGATCGTGGCTTCCTTGAACCCATAGATCATCATCACGATGGCCACGCTGGTCAGCTGTGCTTCATCAAGGATGGCCTGAATATGACCGGCCAGGGCCGTGGCTGGATCGCGCTTGCTCCCCTGGACGCGATGGGCGAGTGTGCGCGCGAAGGCGGCGTCTACGTAGCCATTGCGGATCTTATACTCCACCGCTCCCGGGACCGAGACGGGCCGACCGTAGAGACTGCGGAAATAGCGGCGGCCCCCGATGTACGTGACCCCCGTCACACCGACGGCGGCTAAACCCGCGCCCATCTTGAGGATGCGGGCGAAGGAGTCATCCGGTGCTCCTGGAGTTGCGGGTGGCGGAGCGATGGTTTCGGGGGGCGCGGTTGACGCCACGTGGGTCGATGCAGGTGTTGCCGTGACGACGGGAATGATCGCCGTGGGCTGTGGCACGGGTGGTGTGGGTACCGGCACCTCAGGCGTTATCGCCTGGGCAGGGGGTATCGGTGCCGGCGAGGTGGGTGTCGGAGGCGTTGGAGCGGGCTGCTGCACACGCTGCTCCGGTGGAGGTGCCACAGGCGGTCTGGAGTCGGTGAGTTCCGGTGCGACCACGGGGAGCGTCAAGCGCAACCCGGACCAGATGAGGTCGGGATGGGTGAGCGTCCGACCGTCGTCGAGCCGCGCGGTGCCCTGATTGAGCTGATAGATCTCGGGCCAGCGCATCTCATCGCCCAGGAACCTGGCCGCGATGCCCCGCAGGCTATCTCCTTCCTCGACCACGTAGGTCGTCTGTCCCGCGTCGGTCTCGACCGCGTCACTGGGTGTGGGGATCAGCAGAATCCATCCGGGATAGATGACCGCCGAACGCGTGAACAGTTGGCCATCGGGCATCCGGCGGTCGATATTGGCAGCGACGATGCGTTTGTATTCGTAGCCGGTGCCGTAGAAGCGTTGGGCGATGTCGAAGAGATTGTCACCGGGTTGGACGGTGTAGTGGACGCCGCCCTGATCCTCGCGTGGCGCGACGGTTGGCAGGTCGGCGCGTGGTGCCCCCTGGTGCTGGACGGACATGGCTGCCGGTGACGGCAGGGGCGCGGCCACGGCGCTCATCGCGGGTCTGCCAACCAGATTCACGACCACGACGGTCGCCAGCATGCCATCAGCGGCGCGCCGAATGAAGCGTGCGGTGAGCCGGTCAGACACGACGCGGAGCGACCGCACCCACGCGGCTCCGCGCGTCACCTTCTCCGCGAGGCCGATGACGACGTTGACCACCAGGGTCACCACGATCCAGCACCAGAGGATCCAGCCCAGGGTGGTGAGGAGATAGCCCAGTGCCTCGACCGGGATGTCCGAGCCTCGCAGGGTCTGCACCGCGGTGCTCGCACTGGGCAGCGATGGCGGCAGGTGTGGTGGTCCCGCGAACCGCGACAGCAGCGCAAAAGCAAGTGCCAGCACGAGCACGAAGCCGAGGGATCCCAGTCGGCTCTCCCGGTGCTGCTCGGTTGTCTCTGCGTCGGATGGTCGGATGGTCTGCATGGGTGTACTCCTTCGCATCTAGCGGCTCGTCAACACGGTCTGAATCTCCTGGACGCGGTACGTCATCTGGGAGGTGCGGGTGATCGGCGGGAGGCCCTGTGGTACTCCGCCGTTGACGCGGTAGTCGGCGGAGAAGGTAACGGTCATGGTCACCGGGAACCCGCCCGGTTGCCGCAGGCTGCTGTACTGGTACGTGTGCTGGATGTCCGAGGTCGCCGGATAGGCCTGCCCAAGGGAGTGGCCCTCCAGAGCGCTCCCATCGCCAAAGCTCCACTGGTAGCGGGTCGGGGCGATGTGGACTTCGACGCTGAACGACGTGCCCTGCCTGCGTGGATCATCAGCTGGCACTGCTCCGGGCCCCTCGATAGGCACCTCGGCTCCGATCTCGGCGGGAATGTCTACCGTGCGTGACGCGCCGAATGCCTGACCGTCGTACCCTTTCACCCAGTACCATGACGGGATCGCCACGATCCCCGCTGGCGACGGATTGACGCCAATCTGGATGTCGGACAGGGGCACATGTCCCCGGATGTCCATCGCGATATCACGCGGATCAGGACCACCACCGCCCGATGGCGGAGCGGCAGCGACCGCCGGTGGCTGGGGTGCCGGTGCTGGGGGCACGACCGCATCTGGAGTTGGTGCGGCTGTCACCGGTACCGGCGCTCCTGGCAAGGTGACCAGTCCCTGGAACTGTCCATTCGCGGTGAAGGCAGGTACGGCACCCGTTGGGCGGGATTGCAGATCAGCAGCAGACCCGTCACCAGCTCCTATCGTGAATGTCTGTAAACGTGCGTCCTGGACGCTGTAGTCGTTGACCTTGGGCGCGTGCACATCACGATTCTCCACCGAACTGTCCGTGCGGCTCGTCTCGTGGTGGAGCGATGCACCTCCTGGCGCTACTGACACAGGTTGACCTGTGAATGTGGTCGGGGGAGCTAACGCGAACCCGACGGGGGGCGGGACCACTCCAAGGCTTGGCAGTCCGGGTACCGTGACGTTTGCCGCTGTGGTCGATGCATCGTTCACCCCAGATTCGAAGTGCTGCCTGACCGTAATCTGAATGTCCGCGCCATTGGCCCCACTTTGCACACTCGAACTCACCCGAGTGGACAGCTGAGGTTGCGCATTGTTATACGGCGTGGGGTGGTCAGTGTCATCGGCAAGGGCATGATGTGTACCGGTTATTGACATGGTGAGTGCCAGCAGCCCTGCGGTAGCGAAGATCCGTCCTCTCATCACTGCACCCTCACTTCCGCTCGTCACGGGTCACCGTGACTACCTTCCACACGCCATTCACCTTATGTAGTTGGAACGTTCCCACAAACGTCTGAGGGGGATCTTGCCTCGGCAGTGTCTGACCGGTCTTGATGTCGATCCATCGGCTGTCGTCGACGTACTGGTCGTCGACCTCTGCGGCGTCGGCGGTCACATTGCGGAGGAAGTAGGTATGCGTGGTACGGAGATCAGCGCCACGCCCTTGTGACTTTCGACTGGTGATTTCATCCGTGATCAGCTTCAAAGCGTCCCCATCCAGAACCTCCGACAAATGGGTCGTGTCTCCAGTCATGGCCGCCTGGCGGTAGACTTGCCATTGTTTGATGTAGGCTTGCTCGATCTCCTTTTCGAGTGGCGTCGATGTGGCAGCCGTCGCTACACCGGTCACCATGCCTGATGCGGTCGCGGTCGTTCCTCTTGTGGCTATCGGCACCACGGTGGACGTCAGGGTTGGTACCGTGGTCGCTGTGGCCAACGCCGTCGGAGTCGCGGCTGCTGCCACGATCGGTACCACTGTTGGCGGAGCGCTCGCGGTAGGAAGCACGGTTGCCTCGACTACGGTGGCTGCGTCTGAACGCGCGTGTCGGGTCAGGTACAGGGCGCCAGCCGTCACCGCAATGATAAGCGCCAGGAGTGCCAGGGCCACCGGCACATACGGCAAGCGCACGACCTCCGACGACGGCGTCCCTGGTGGCCGTCCCGTTCCATCATGTGTGTCCATCGTCGCTCCTTGCTCCTACGGCTCGCTCGTGGCAACGCCGTGCCGTGGTCCGGCAACCGCCGTCGCGGTGATCTCCACCGTCCCGATGCCCGCCAGGCGAAGAAAGCTCGTCGGGACCGCCCGCTGGACCTGGACCTCGACGCGACGCGGCTCGACCCCGATCTGTGCGCTCACGCCCCGTCCCTGGAATGCCACCTCGTCAGCGGCCGCCTGTCGTGCCCGGTTTGCATCCAGCACAATCGTCGTGTTCCCGGTGGCTCGCAACGCTGCCTGGTCTATCTGCATTGCCCCGGCACGGGCCGCCGCGTCGGCCACGTTCTGGAGTTCGCGTCGAGCGCTGAACACCACACCACCATCCATCGCCAGACCGATCACCGACAGGAAAAAGGGCAGCATCACCGCCACCCAGATGATGGCCTGACCGGACTGGGGTGACCTCTCTGCTGATCGCACACAACACTGGCTCACCGCGTGCCTCCCGCCGACCGCCGGCTGCGGTAGGGATCGATGCGCTCGCGGTGATGGCTATTGACAGGCACCTGTACCCATCCGAGCAAGGGCAGGTCATTGAGCACGACATCGTAGTGCGCACTGGCTTCCACTGCTCCACCACGTGCGAAGGACCCGGCATCGATGCCGAACTGGAGGGTGCCGTTGGACAGTTGGTAGCCATCGGCCACCGCGCGTCCACGTACCGTCCCCCGGGCGATTGCCTCTGCCGCATCGTTTGCCATCGCGGCACTGGCGGCCGCTTCCCGCGCCACCGCGCTCACGGCCATCTGTGCCTGGGTCACGCGTCCCACGGCCACCACGCCGAAGGCCAGGAGGAGGAGCATGGGTACCACCAGCGCCATCTCGACGAGCGCCTGCCCTCGCTGGCGTGACGCGGTGCGACTGCGCCACATCGGCTGCTGTTTAGCGACCACGGCTGCGAAACCTTTCCTTCTGCACGACCGCCTTCGCGCCGATCGGCAGGGTGGCATCGGCGACCCAGGGAACGATCAACGTGAGGTGACCGCGAGCCTCGATGGACACGGCGTCACCACCATCGACGCCCCGTATCTGCACCCGTCCGGCTTCCTGGCCCAGTCCGCCACGCAGGAGAGCCTGGGTATGCGCGATTCCATCGCCGATGGTGCGGTCCTCGCTCGCCGCGACCCGCGCCCCGTCCTGGACTGCTCCGGTCACGACGTTTTCCGCGTGAGTGAAGAGAGCAAACTGCACCAGCGCCAGGGCCACGATCAGCAGCACCGGGAACGCGAGTGCCGTTTCGACCAGCGCCTGCCCCTGCTGCCAGCGGCCCTGGGACACTACGTCATGCCCGCCAGGCCACCGCCGACGAGGAGCGATGCGCACCACCTTCACGAGGATTGGCACCATGGTTACCGCGCGACACTCTGGATATGGTTCAGGATGTTCTGGAACACCTGGCCGATGCCCCCACCGAGTGCCTGGATCGCACCCATGCAGACGATGGCAATCAGGGCCACGACCACGCTATATTCCACCATCGACTGCCCGTCCTCTCCTCCCGTTCCACGCCCTCCCATGCGTCCTTGACGCTGCAACCAGACAATCCCCTGTGTCACCAGCTGACCCATCATGACTCCACAACCTTTCCTGCTGCCCACACACCACACCACAACCACCTGCCTACCCACCAAGATGGATCAGCTCCACCGCGGCGGGAAACAACAGCACCACAAAGAGCACCGGGAGGATGAGCACCGCGACCGGCAAAATCATGCGTGTCGTCGCCTTGCCGCCCTCCTCCACGATGCGCAGTCGCTTCTGCTCCCGGAGTGTTTCCCCTTGCACCGCCAGCGCCTGGACCACGGGAATCCCCTGCTCGAAGGCGGCCCGGAGATGGCTGACAAAACTCGTCATCTCCGGGACCGCCAGCCGGTCCGCCATCGCCTCCAGTGCCTCCACGAGCGTCGCTTGCCCGAGGGCCAGTTCCCTACTCACCCGCTGGAGTTCCTGCGCCACCGCCCCCTGGCTCTGCCGTGCCACGACCGTGAGCGCCTGCTCCAGCGCCATCCCGGCCGAACAGGCGATGATGAGCAGGTCGAGTAAGGCGGGCAGCTCCATCAGACAGCGCGTTCGCCGTTCGGCGATCCGCTGCTCCAGGTACCAGTCAGGAGCCAGGAATCCGGCGACAAAGCCGCCGAGCCAGGCGATGAGTGGCCAGGTGCCAAACGGATGAATCCCGAGTGCCTGCATCAGGGGGAAACTGCCACCGCCGATCAGGCCCGAGACGATCTTCTCACCGAAGAACTGGCTCGGCTCGACATCGGGCCGCACCGCCTGGAGCTTCCGCTCCAGGTCCCGCACACCGGTGACCCCGAGCCGGGTGAGCACCTGGCGCAGCAGGTGACCCAGGTCATCGAGGATGGGACGAAGCATCGCTTCGAGCAGCTTGGAGGTAAAGATGGGCCGGACGTCGCGCCAGGCGAGCTGCCTGCGGATGCGTTCGTCGATATCGAGCCGTGCCAGCTGCTCCTCCAGGTCGGGCTTCGGCTTGCCGATGGGCTGTGCCGTGACGACGAGATAGATCCCCAGCCCCATCAGCAGCGGCCAGACCATTGCCCAGGGACTGTCGGGAGCGTGAAACGGGGGCACGATACGACCGGCGACCAGTGCGTTCATGACAGCACCCTCGGATCGGCGGGCAGGCGGGTCATCCAGAGCATGGCGGCGTAGCCGAGCGCGATGGCCACGAGGCACGCGGCCATCAACAGCTGGCCCGAGGCGCTGCTGAAGACCGAGAGGTAGCCGGGGTTGACCTTGCGGATCCCGATCAGGACCACCAGCGGCACCAACGCCACGATGCGAGCGGTGAGGACGTTCTTGGCCTGGTGGGCCCGGATCTCCTGCTGCACCTGATACTGGGCACGGGTGGCACGGGCGAGCTGGTCGAGCACCTGACCGACATTGCGTCCGCCCAGTCGGTCGTTCAAGAGGAGTGCGGCACACGCCGTGTCCGTAACCGGATCGGCGAGGCGGTCGCGTAGGCCGGACACCGCCAGTTCGAAGCCAAGAAGCGGAGTCTCGCGGACGAGCCGGGTGAACGCGGGACGCAGCGACGCGGGACCATTGCGTGCCAGTCCGGCCAGTGCTTCCTGGACCGAGAGGCCCGTGCGGATACTGTCGCGTAGCTGGGCGATGGCGTCGGCCATGGCCTCCTGGAGCACCTCACGCCGCCGGTCGTGGCGACGGACGTAGTAGATGAAGGGCCCTGCTGCCCCCAGACCGGCGGTGACCACGCTCATCACACTCCACCCCAGAAACAGCTGTGCCGCCAGGCCGCTCGCCAGACCCGCACCGGCTGAGAAGAGGACGAAGTCGCGAGGCGTGACGTCGTGCAGTCCGGCACGGGTGAGGAAGTCGGCCACCCGCGTCGTCTTCGTCTCTGGTGTGGTCGTACCCGTGGCCGTGCGAGCGGTATCGGTGAGGCCGTCATAGAGGAGGTAGGCCGCGATGCCAAACGTGAGTGACAGGAACAGGGTCTGGAACATGGACACCACCCCTTTCGCCTACGTCGATCCACGTCGATGTCCTCTTCATCATCCCCGACGCCCCTTACATGGCGACTACATGGCGACTACATGGGCTTGCTTGGGCCCTATTTTTTGCTTCGAATCGCGCAGAGTGACACGCTGCAGCGGTCGAACGACTACATGGCGACTACATGGGCTTGCTGTGCCCCCGGAATTCGACGCGTCTGGCGGTGGGAGCCTCGTCACGGTCTGCACGACGAGACGCGCGACTGCGGGTTGCATGCGTTGCGTGGGAACACGGTGTCCGTCCGTCTGCACGGTCATGGTCGTGCCTCAGGAACGGGCGGGAGCGCGTAGCGCACCCCGCGTTCGGCAAACCTGGCCAGGCAGCGTGGCTGGATCCCCGTCCACTCCAGCCGTCCACGCGCGCGTTCCAGGGTCCACAGGTCGTGTCCCACGATGACGGGCGCACCCCCTGGCGGTGCCTCCATACCCGTCACTTCGTAGATGCACGACACCAGGCGTTTGCCACTGTTGGCGTCGAACCGTAACTGGATGACCAGTTCGATCGTGTTCGCCACCATCTTCGTGAGCACCTCGCTGGAGAGCCGCTCTTCTGCCATCATGGCCATCGTCACGATCCGGTCCAGGGCGTCGCGGGGTGCATTCGCGTGCAGCGTCGTCATACTGCCCGGGTGTCCGGTATTCATCGCCTGTAACATATCAAGTGCCTCGCCTGCCCGACATTCTCCCACCACGATACGTGTGGGCCGCATACGAAGCGCATTGCGCACCAGGTCACGAATGCTGATTTCACCCGCACCCTCGATGTTGCCCGCACGTGCCTGGAGGGCAATGCAGTCGGGCAACTGCCGTTCGAGTTGAAGTTCGGTGACCTCTTCAATCGTCACGAGCCGTTCGTCCAGCGATGCGATGGAGGTGCCCAGGGCGTTGAGGAAGGTGGTCTTGCCCGCACCGGTGGGACCGCTGACGACGATGTTGACCCCTGCCTGGACGGCGGCATCCAGGAAGCGTGCGGCGCTGTCGGTGAGGGTGCCCAGGTCCACGAGCTGGCGCAGCGATTGCGCCCGCAGCGTGAACTTGCGAATACAGAGGCAGCACCAGCGGGTAGTGGCCGGTGGAATGGCGGCGTTCAAGCGGGAACCATCGGGGAGACGGACATCGACCATTGGGGATGATTCGTCCAGTCGTCGTCCCAGGGGGCCGATCAGCCGCTTGACCAGCTGCCGAACCTCGGCGTCGTCATCGAAGAACAGGTCGGGCACGAGTCGTTTCTGTCCGTACTGGAAGACGAACACGCGTCCGGGACTATTCACCAGGAGTTCCTCAATTGTTGGATCCTGCATAAAGGGTTCCAGGATGCCCATCCGCAACAGTCCATCGAAGAGCCGTTGTGTGACCGCGTCGGGATCGTCGAGCAGGGGGGCGTTGAGCGCGACGGCGCGGCGCTGGTACGCCTCCACGCGGTCGCGGATCAGCTGCCGGATCCGCTCTTCGTCCTCGTGGTCGGGGGTCATCAGGTGCCGCTCGCCCAGCAACTGACTGATGTCGGTGCGGATCTCCAGACGCAGGGCACGTTCGCCCGCGCGGTCCACCGAGGACACAGCGCTCGTCGTTCGGGGTGATGACGGCGTGTATACCCTAGTGTGACCGTTAGCGGATGGCGGCGACCCGTCCGGCATCGTGTGCTCCCTGTCCTTCCCCATTACTCGATCTGCTGACGGGTTCGTCTGGGACACGCCGCGTCCGCGTGCTGCGCGTCGCGATGATGCGGTGCAGGAGATCCCACCCGGTCGTCCTCGGCTCGGTCACCGGCACCACGATGGACCCACCGTGTATCCGTCCCGCCAGGTCCAACGTGGCCTGTCCCGCCTTGCTCCGACGGTCGAGACTTCCGGGGCGCTGCTCGGCCAGTGCCCGTTGCACGCCCCGGAAGTCGTGGGGAATCACCGCCGCCACCGGGACACCGAGGGCGCGCGACACCGCCGCGACGTCGTGGTGGTAGCGCCGGTCGTAGCCGTTGAGCACGAGTGCCACGCGGCTCCTGCTGGCGTGGGGCACCAGGGCCAGCTGGTCGAGGGCCACGCGCCCACGCCAGAGTCCGACCAGGTCGGCGGCAACCACGAGCAAGATCTGTCCCGCCGCTTCCAGCAGCACCCGGTGGAAGGCGCCGTCGGCGCTCTCAACACGGGAGCCGACATCCAGGATGACGCAGCGGTACCGGCGCTGGAGTTCGACCATGAGCCGTTCGGCGAAGCGGCGCGTGAGGGCGTCGCGCATCGCGGGCCGTGGGAGGCCGCCGAGCACGACACTGTGGGGACTCTGTGCGGTCAGCGGCTGCACTTCCTGCATGATCGCCTGTTCCCACTCACGGGCCATCTGGGGGTCGCCGTGGGCGAGCATGCCGATGTTGCGGGTGGGGTCCAGATCGAGCGCGGCGGTGATGCTGGGGCCATCCAGATCGGCGTCCACGAGTGCCGTCGGCGCGACGAGTCCCAGGGCCGCCGCCAGATTCACGGCCAGGGTGGTCCGGCCAGGACTGCCCGGACCACTCCAGATGGCGATGACGGCTGCCCCCGCATGTGGCTCGTCAGGAGCAACGGATGGTGTTTCGCTCGCCATGGGCGGTCCGACGGTCTTGGGAGCCTCCTGCGCACGCGTGCCGCTACGACGAGCGTCTGTCGGCCTCGTCTGCGCCGTGTCGTCGTGTTGGGATGCTGTTTCCGGAGTGAGGGGCCGTGTTCCTCGTCCCGCGCCCCGTGACGTTGCCAGCAGCGCCTCCCGCACGACATCAGGACTGGCATCGAGGGAGAGGACGGTCGCACGCGTGCTGTCCCATGCGGCCCCTTCGGCAGGCGCAACCAAGACCACCAGCGGAAGGTCACTCCGCAGCAACTCGGCGAGCAGATCGTCGGCAAGACGGTGGAGGCTGGCAGCGACCAGCGCGGCGTCCACGACCTGGTGGCGCACGCACTGCAGCAGATGGTCGGCGGACAGGCATCGCGCGACGACCGTCACCGCGCCAGCATCCTGCAGCGCGGGCAGCAGCTGCTGTTCGCGGTCCTGATCCCCCAGGCCAACGACGAGGCGAAGCGGTGGCATCAGTGGCCACTTCCGGATGGTGCGGACGGCAACAGCGCCACATCGAGATCACCGGACCAGCGGGCCTGCGCGAGTTGGACTGCCTGGTCCTGGGTGACGATCAGGGTGAGTGACGCGACGGGGCCGGAGTCCGTGGAGCGATTGGCGCTCTCGGCGGCACCGGTGGTGTTCACCACCGTCGATTGCTGGGTATAGCCGATATCGAGCACGATCACCCGGGGGAGGACGACGGTCGTACGGCTCTCTGGCTTGCCTTTGTTCAGCGTCAGCAAGACCTGGACGGCATCCCCGGCGTGGAGATGTCCACCGGCGGCGGTCTCGGGGCTGATGGGAATGGTCAGACCCAACTGGCCCGGGCCAAGCGCCGGACGTGCGGGAAACTGCGCATGTACCAGCACCTGGTGGGCGTGGATCGGTTCGCTCAGTTGGGTGCCGAGCAGTGTGGTCTGTTCCGTGGCGGGAATTGCCGCCTGATAGAGTGGGTCGGTGAGATGCACGCGGGCAGCGGTCACATCTCCTGCTCCCAGCGTCGCACCGGAGGGCAGGTCGTGGACGGCGACCAGAACCGAACGGGTCTCTGTCGCTGCGCCCCAGAACAGAAACGAGCACCCAGAGGCGACGATGGCGAGGACGATGCCTGCAAGGACACGACGATCAACGCGCCGGGCACGACGTGCCGCGCGTGCGGGAGTGAGGGTGACGGTAGCCATGGAGCACACCTCCGTCGGTCGTGTGCGTACCAAGGGTGCGGGCGGCACATGTCTGCCTGTGCTGCTTCGTGTTCTCACTATACGATTGGGGACTACGGATTTCAACGGCGGTGTAATACAATGTGGATACCAGTACACTTCAGCTAAGTTACAATGTCGGCAGCTTGGGTCCGCACAGCGGCTTGGCTCTTGCTACCAGAGGTTTGTAGAGGATCGAGGAGATGAGTTCATGACCGATGTGCCCCCCGGGTCACCGACGACCCTGGCCGGGAAACTTGACCACTTGTTTCGGACCGTCCACCCGCGAGACAAGAGAGAATACACGATTGAAGACGTGGCGAACGGTATTCGAGCGCGGGGCGGCCCCACGATTTCGGCCACCTATGTGTGGCAACTGCGTACCGGCCAGCGAGATAATCCCACGAAGCGACATTTCGAGGCCCTGGCGGATTTCTTTGGCGTCCCTCCCGCCTATTTTTTCGATGACACCACCACCGCCCGGATCGATGCCGAGCTGGCGCTGCTTGCGTCACTCCGTGATGCTGCGGTCCGCCACCTCGCCCTGCGTGCCTTCGGGATCTCGCCAGAACGCCTCAAAACGATCACGGAGCTGGTAGAAATCGTGCGGCAGCTCGAGGGTGTACCGGAGGGACGCAATGGGAGCCAGACACACACTGCTGCAGCAGGCACGACCGCTCCACCAGATGCGTGACCGCTGTGACGGCCGTGGCGGTGGTGATCCTCGTTTCCGTGTTCGGACCCACCCTGCGGGCCGTGGGGCTCGTGATCGTGGTTATGCTGGTCGGTTGGGCACCGTGTGGACGGGAGCGACCCTTCCGTTGCACCCGTGGTTGTCGGTTCCGCGTCCTGCCGTCTCATTGCTGGGATCGGGTGCATACGCATGCGATACGCACAGCAGTGCAGGAAGCGTGGGCAGATGGTGGTCTCATGCGTCGCGTGGAACGACCACACGTTCATACGGGTACACGGTGAACGGGACGTCGGGCGAGGACGGTGGTTGCTCATGTGCGGTGATGACACGGAACATTGAGAGGCAGCATTCGGGTGGTCATCTTGACGTGGACGTGGACGTGGACGTGGATGTGGATCGTTCACACGGTGGGGGAGCGTCGGGTATGCAGTGTTCACGACGGAGCAGACGAACCGTACACCGCTGGCGATGCTGACCGGGACACGTGCTTCGTCGACGTCACACATGGCAACACCGGAGCGGTGTACCGTACCCCCATCTTGGTGGAATGACGACGCCGTACGCAGAGCGACATGAAGATAGTTAAATAGGTAGATAGACACAGCCGTTCTCAGGGAGAACGGCCCCAAATTCCCGTTGTAATATTGACCATCCTATCGCCAGTTTTGGGCCCCTTTTTGCCCACGCGCACGGGCCGTGGCATACGCCATGGCGGCGCCAAAAACAGGTGTCACCAGGCCCTGTGAGCGTCATGTTTGCCTTCAAAACCGGACGCACCGCTAGATTTTCAGCAGGTGAAGCAAGCGCATGTCGTCGCCATGTAGCCGCCATGTAGTAGGGCAACACGGTCACAGGACGGTACCCATCTGTGGACATCCCCCGTGTGGACACGGCGATAGACCACTGGCGGGAGAACGATCTCCACACACGAGTATGCGTGAAGGGCTCGACCGCAAGGATCTTGGGCGAGCAACCAGCGGTCCGCATACGTACTCGTCCGACGGCCTGGAGGCGGTGGTTCCAGATGAAACTCCTGGTGGCGACCCACCTAGGCAAGCCCATGTAGTCGCCATGTAGTTGCCATGTAGCCGCCATGTAGTGGGCATATGGTAGGGCACGGCGGTAGAGAGACGCTCTCCACCTGGAGCTACCCCGCCCCTGGGCACGACGACCTACCCCTAGCGGGAGAACGAGCAGTTCCGATACGTGCTCGCCGAACGGTGTGAGGGCGGAGGGTGCCGATCACACCCTGGTGACGACCCACCAATGTATCGGATGCGGGGAATGCATCGGTACTGGCCGTACCCCTGTGGAGTAGGCGACTGGGCCTGGGGGCCTGCCGGATCAAGGGGTGCCGATCACGATGTGAATGTCTCCCGAAGCGACCAGCAGACCAGTCAGCAGCACGACGCGTCCACGCTGTAGCGGATGCCCGCCAGAGGATTGCGTCGCGCTACCGTACTCTGGTGGAGGTCACGTTGGCCCGCCCGTCTTCTCTTCCGAACGCGCAAAACGTTGACGGACACCCTGCTATAGCCGCTCCCATGACAACGTGGTGGTCGTGGATCCACGACCACCGACCATCGACCATCGACGGTGCGCTGAGAAGCGGAAATCCGACGGGGGGACGATCGTCATTCCCGTGGGACAAGGCCCCGCTCACGCGACATGCGTGCGTGAGTTTGCACATCAGATGGGCACGGTGTGGAGGTTGATGTCAGGGAGCCGTCCTGGCAAGCCTCTGTCGTCGCTCTGTCGTCGCCCTGGGCTCAGGGAGCCATCAAAGCAAGTACATGTAGCCGTCATGTAGCCGTCATGTAGCCGCCATGTAGTCGGTCGCCGGTACGCTGAACAGGTAGATAAGGTTTCGTCGGCTGGTACCACAAAAGCCGACGGCACTGGTCTCTGCCCCACGATGGACGGGATGTGACCCTCAGGGGTCCACGAGCGTGCTCTCCCTCCACTTGGAAGAAGACCGACGACGCGGCTGGGTCGCATCGGTACTGGATAACCCGAACGAGGATGCTCTCCCGTCCCGATGTTCACAGCTCTCTGGTTCGTGGAGGATAGCGAAGGAAAGGAGCCATCAACCGCGTCGTAGCCTCCGTGTCTTGGACGACGACGTCACATCCATAGTGCGTCGCGCGTCGTTGTGTCTGCTCGTGCCTCCCATCGTCCCCGCGTAGGAACACCTGCTCTCAGCCCGACGAGCCGTACCCACCTCGCTCACGCTCCTCGTATCACCGCCACGCACCGGTGACGTTCGTGCTGCCACGTGTGCACCTACAGAAATGGCCGGCGCTCCGTCCATGTGCTGGTGATGACGACCATCTCGGTTTTCCACAGGGATAATCTCCCCTTCCTTGTCTTCCTCATCTCCTCATGCCTTTTCACCAGGCACTCCCCTCACCGTATTGCCTTGTGCCTACGTGCTCTCTTCCAGGCGTGCTGGGCTCTCAAGCCTGCCGGTCTGACACCGGCGCTGCTGGCACTGGGCTAGCAGTGGGCGTGACGAAGGTCGGGGTCGTCATTCTGTCGTGACGGCTCCGATGTTTCTTGAAAGGAGGGTCATCGTGACCCTATCCAGTGCCCTGGTGGTGTGCGTCGTGCTCGCCACCACGTTGGTCATCGGCGTGTTCCGCATCGTGCGGGCACGCAAAGAACCGCTGATCCCCGTCGAGATACTCGTCGGGAATCGGCAACAGCAGCGAGCGCTGCGTCGTTCGCTGGTCCACGGCGTGCGGCGGCTCCGCGTCCTCCTCGGCGGTGACCTCCCTGCCGACCTCGTCGTTGTGCAGGAGGTGCTCGACGCTGGCAAGGTTCGGAGCTGCCACTGCACCCTGCGACGCCCCGATGGCAGCAGTGCCACGGTCATCCGGTTGGCGCTCCACGTGGAGGGACGGCGCGTCACTACCGACGAGTTGCTGGCCGCGCTCGCGGACCAGTGTCTCGTCCTGCTCGAGAGGGCGCCACAGCCTGAGGGGCTGCGTCTGCTGTCCACGCCTCCCCGCCCCTCGAACGGGGTCGCGGCGCTGTTCACGGGGAGAGACACCGATCACCACCAGGACCCCACTGGTGCGTAAGTGATCTCTGTCTCATCTCTGACACTCCCACGATGACCGCACGGGGCAGCATGCGTCCATCGCTCATTGTCGTCCTGCCCACAGCCTCACAAAGGAGAAGAGGAATGTCCCGACTCGTTTTGCATAGTTTCGCTGAACTCGCCACCGTCCTCAACCTGGGTCAGGCGTCGCCGAGCGCCCATACCGGTGGTGACACACAGACGTGCGAAACCGATCTACCTGCCGCAGAAGCCATCGATCTCGACACGTTGCTGGATCACCTCCAGTTGGCGAGTGCCGTGCTCGCAGAGGCAGAGCGACAGGACGCGGACGCGCGCGCCATCGCTCAGGCGCAGCTCGATGCGTATGACGCCATCGTGGCACGGACGCGAGCAGCACAGGATGCCCGCAATCAGGCTGCCGCACTCCGTGACCAGGCTGTGCAGGTCGCCGAACACGGCTTCGAGGAGACAGTACGTGTTGCCGCCAGACGCGCACGAGACCTCGCAGCGCACACGGCGGACATGGCAACGGTGCTGGTGACTCAGCTTCAGGCGGAGCGTGACGGTTTGTCAACGTTTTCAGCGGTGCAATGGCTGCTGAAGGAACGACGCCGGGAAGTCGAGGCCGCACACGAGCAAGCCGCCGAGGCGGAACGCACCCGGCGGCTCGTGGCAGGCATCACCGCCGTACGGGCGGTGCTCGCGGCGGGGAACCTGCAGGAAGCCGAGGCGATGCTGGGACATCTGACCAAAGAACACCCCAACAGCGCTGACGTGACTTCTCTCCAGGTCATCATCCGGCACCGCACCCTGGCTGTCAAGAGTGCAGCGGCCCAAGCAGCACTGCGGACCGCGCGACGACTGGCTCGTCGGCAGCCTGCCGACGCAGTCGCCCGGCTGGAGTCCCTGGACCTGAACGGTCTGCCCGAACCGCTCCTACGGCAGATCATTGGTGTCTGGACGGCGCTGTGTGCTCGGCTTTGTCACGAACGCGGCCTCACCGGCTACCTCCGCTATGGAGCCGCACGCGGTCACGGCATCGTCATCATCCGAGAGCGCGACGATGCGCCCTACACCGTGTTGAGCGCTCTTGGTGGGCACACGGCATGCGTGGCGGGACACACCGTTGACGAGCCCTTCGTCCAGATGGCACGACCACTCCGGATGGGGAGGGCCGCGTGACGGCTCGGACACGGGTGGCTGGTCCTGAGCGACCTGATTTCTCGCCGACCGGATCGCTGGGGTACCGTGCTCGCCCAGCGTGAACTCACCGAGGAGCAGCGGACGGTCGTCCATGCGGAGGATGGCCCGTTGCTCGTGATTGCCGGACCCGGGTCGGGGAAGACGCGGGTCCTTGCCGCCCGTGTCTGTCACCTGATCGCGCACCGCCGTGTCTCACCGGCCCGCATTCTCATCCTCACCTTTGCGACCAAGGCGGCGGGAGAGTTGCGGACGCGGCTTGTGGCCAGGATCGGAGCGTCTGGTCAGGCGGTGGACGTGGCAACGTATCACTCCTTCGGCTGGCGTGTCGTCCGCAGGTGGCAGGCCGACCTCGGGTTCGGTCATGGCCCACTTCGGGTCTGTTCCTACGGAGAGCAGCAGCGGCTGCTCGACCTCGCTGCTGAAGGTTTGGGCCTACCCTCGCTGAGTGCGACGGTCGAGCTGCACGACCTGCACGCGTACCGGGTTCATGGCGATGCCTCTGCATCGACCATACTCCCGACACTCGCGACGTTCTACGACGAGCTGCTCCGTCAGCACGGGGTCATCGACTATCCGTCGATGCTCATCCTGCCGCTGCGACTGCTCGACGCGCATCCCGCGGCGCTGCGAATGCTCCAGGACGGGTACGACCATGTCCTGGCCGACGAGTTCCAGGACACGTCGCTGCCGCAGTACGCGCTGCTCCGTGCACTCACGGCGCGGCACCGCAATCTCCTCCTGGTGGGCGACCCCGATCAGTGCATCTACCAGTGGCGGGGAGCCGACGGTAGCGCGTTTCACGCGTTCGCCCGCGACTTCTCCGATGCGCGGCTGTGCACGCTCACGCAGAACTTTCGGTCAAGCGGGAGGATCGTCGCGCTGGCGAATGCTATCCGTCCGGGCCTGCTCAGCGAGCGGGATCTCTGGACCGCTCATCCACCGGGGGAACTCCCGGTGCTCTGGGAGGCCAGCGACGAGCAGGCAGAAGCGGCGCTGGTCGCGCGGGAAATCGCACGGCTGACGACCGAGCACCGCGTCCGGAACCTGGGTGAAATGACGGTGCTCTACCGGACCCACGCCCAGGCCCCGCCTCTGGTCACGGCCCTGCAGCAGCAGGGCATCCCATCGATGCAGATGCGTACCACGGATGATGCATCGCTCACCGCCACGGACCGCGTCCGCCTGATGACGGTACACGCCGCCAAAGGGGGAGAGTGGCCTGTCGTCTTCCTGGTCGGTGCTGACGAGGGGCTGCTGCCCCATATCCACGCCGACGACGCCACCGTCGCGGATGAACGGAACATCGCCTACGTCGCCGTGACGCGGGCGATGGATCGCCTCTACGTGACGCATGGTCGCCACCGCCTGTCGCGCTTCTTCACGGGGCTTCCCGAGGGACTGGTTGCGCGGCAGCGGTGACCTCATCGCGCTCAAACGCGACCATCCACTCGCCACGGTCGTGGCGAGCTATGGCCTGATGGCACGGTCTCGTGGCATGACCACGATGGTGTGCTGTCCCTTCCACGACGACCATCATCCGAGCCTGCTCATCGATGGCCGCGACGATCACTTCCACTGCTTCGGGTGCAGCGCCCACGGCGACGTCATCGACTTCGTGCGGCGGATGGAAAGGATCGACTTCCGGCGGGCGGTCGAGCGTCTCGGTGGAATGGCCACCATATATGCCGGGTCCCGGCACACGCCTGGTGGATCTGGCAACCACCCTCACCCAGCAACAAGGGATCGGACACGCGATGAAACCGAGCGTGCCTGTCTCGCCGTTGCTGTAGACCTCTATGCCGCGCACCTCTGGACCCAGCCCACGCCACTCGCGTACCTCCAGCGTCGGGGGCTCGCCCTGGCTACGGTGCGCGAGACGCGGGTGGGCTACGCCAGGGGTGACGGCCTGCGAGCCGCGCTGCGGGCACACGGCCTTCCCTTCGCCGCCGCTCGACACGTCGGCCTCCTGGACCGCGAGGATCGGGAACACCTGCGCTCCCGCGTGGTGGTCCCGGCGCTGACCGGGGACAGAGCGACCTGGATGATCGGGAGATCGCTGCCTCCGGATGGCGGTGGTCCCCGCTACCTGGGCTTGCCTGGCCCCAAACCACTCCTTGGCTGGGATGACGCACGTGGTGCCGCGCACGTCTGCGTCGTCGAGGGCGTAGTCGATTATCTCGTCCTGCGCCAGTGGGGCTATCCCGTCCTGGCGCTCCTGGGGACCCACGTCCGATCGGAGCAGGTCCAATCCCTGGCCCGCTTCGACCACGTGGACCTCGTCCTTGACAACGACGCACCTGGTCGCACCGCCGCCACGGCCCTCTGCGGCGTGCTCGGCACGCGTGCCACGCTGGTGCGCCTCCCACGTGCGTGCAAAGACGTCGCCGACCTCGCGCTCGTTGCCGACGGTCGTGCCCGCTTTGCACGCCTCCTCGATGCGGCACGCGCCGCCGCTGCCTGATGCCCGCCGGACGGACCGGCCGGGCTACGTGAACCACGGAAAGGAAGCACCCCGTATGGTGACGCTGAACAGAATCGAACTCATTGGACACATTGGGCACCCGCTGGATGTACATCGCTCGTCCGACGGTCGCCTGACCGTGCGGTTCCATCTTGCCACCGACCGTCCTTCGGCACCGGGTACCACGCCCACTGCAGACTGGCATCAGGTGGTGTGCTGGGGGAAACTCGCGGAGGTTGCCGCGCAATCGGTAGCAACGGGACACCTGGTCTACGTGGCCGGGCGACTCGCCTACCGAAGCTGGCTGGGGACGGATGGACGCACCCGGCACGCGACCGAGATCATCGCGTCCGACGTGTTGCTCCTCGATCGCTCATCGCGTGATCTGCCTGATAAAGGCACCATCGAGAAGGTGGCATCGTAACGTGACGCCACGACTGCGATCGCTCCCGGCACGACGCGGCTGCACGTGCCTGTTCATCCTGCTACCGCCGCTGACGGAGCGTCTCGGCGTGCGTGCCGTGGTACCGCTGATCGGACAGCCACCACCGTTCGTGCGGCGGGGGATGCTCGGCGCCTGTGCGCCGAAGGCGCCGGTGCCTTCGCTCATCCGGCAACACACCGTATGAGCGATGCTGAGGACAACACAGCGCAGGAGTGGGGCACGCCCGATCCTGTAGACCGTCGCAGGAGGGGCACACGTGGTTCCCGTGTGCCCGGTACCCGACCGATTGGGGATGGGCCACGGCAGACGTACCTGCTGACACCCGAGCCCGATGACCTGTTGCGGCTCGCCCGTGAGACGCTGGCACTCCTCCGCGACCTTGCGCTCCACTACGAGGTCGCGCGCCTCGGACCCCCACAGCCAGAGCGACGCGTCACCAACCCCGGTGATCTCGCGGCCTATCTGGGTCCCGAACTGCGTGACCTCGCGCAAGAGCAGCTGCGGGTCGTCCAGCTCGATACCAAGCATCATATCCTGAGCACCTCCCTGGTCTACCAGGGAGGCGTCAACGCCGCCGTCATCACCATGGCGGACTGCTTTCGCGAGGCGGTCCGCACCGGTGCGGTGGCGATCATTCTGGTCCACAACCACCCGTCCTTCGACTGCACCCCGTCCCCCGAGGATGTGCAGATGACGAACGAAGCCGCGCGTGCTGGTGCCATCCTGGGCATCGCGGTACTCGACCACCTCGTGATCGGCGGGGATCGGCACGTCAGCCTCCGCGAACAGGGTCTGTACCGCCCCCTGGGCCGCTCTCCAGACCACGACACCAGCGGTGTGGACACCACCGCCGCTGGCTGACGAGCCCGTCCGACCTTCTGCACTCCACGTGGAGTGACCTCATGAGACGGTGTCGTGCGGTGCGTCCCTGCTGGCCGCGAGCACGCACCGTCCCGTGGACGCAGTCAACCCAGCGAGTGAACCAAACGAATCAAGGAATTGATGCAACGACATGAAAGGAAACACACCATGACCTACGACGCGATGCCGGTCATCCGTGGATGCGGTACCCGCAAAGAGGGCGGGATCTATGGCGAGTGTGGACTCTCCCCGTACGGCCTCCCACTCGAAGCATTTCTTATCGACCCGCCCATCGTCGTGGACCGCGAGAACCTGGGACTCCATCCCATCGGCGTGACGCTGCTGGACGATCCAACGACCGGCGTGACACACGTCGTCGATTGGGTGGGAGAAGAGAGCTATGCCCTCGTGTCCGACTTCCTGGAGGAGGCCAGGCGCTTCGGCGTCAGCCGTCGCCTGCCGCGTACCCTCGACTTCAGCCGGTTGACCCCTGGTTCGCGTCTGGTGCTCCTGCACCGGCGTGCCCTCATCGGCAATGCCGCCTCCTATTTCGCGGCCCGTGATGAACGCCGGTGGGAGCAGGGCTGCCCCGCACAGCGTCCCGACCACCTCGATCCGGCACAGCCATCACCCATGTGCGCGGGTCTCTGGTGGGAAGACATCACGGCCGGTGAGCCGGTGCCGCAGGAAGGCGCCGACACCGATCCCCGTCTGGTGACACGCACCATGCCGTCCTTCACGTACCAGGCACGGCTGCGCCCTGCGGGTGTTGAGCCTGACTATCACCTGGCGATGTTCGCCAGCTTTCCACTCAGCCGCATCGTCGTGATCCGTGATCCTGATGGTGGGACTCACGAAGCGGCGATGGAGCTGGCTGCTCAAGCACAGCTTCCCGTGGAAGCAGAGGACGCGTGAGATGGTGATGCCAACCATCGATCAATTGACGTTGTTACCCCAAGAGCCTCCGGCCTTCACGCTCGAGCGTGTCCAGCTCGCCACGTTACCTCCGGACGACGACCTGGTGGGACCACCGCCGGACCCTTCGCTCGTCACCAGTATCCGGCGTCTCGGCGTGCTCCAGCCCGTGCTGCTGATGCGGTCGCCGGAGGACGTCCTGACGGTCGTCGAGGGCAAGCGACGCGTCAAAGCCTCGCGGGCGGCGGGACGCGTCGACATTCC
>JAABUZ0100002314.1_pt1 | contig 32155 bp, 30 predicted proteins | sample 5562091 | NCBI WGS metagenome assembly JAABUZ01 (sample SAMN12813069, study PRJNA571459) | rock metagenome | isolation source: Antarctica rocks | place: Antarctica: Victoria Land, Linnaeus Terrace sud | collected 2015-12-21
ACAATTGAGCAGATTCCGCCTAGTCAGCCAATAGTTCAAGCGACTCCTAGTCCTGCTCCTAAGTGAAAGATGGGGAGAGGGGGAGATGGGGAGATGGGGAGATGGGGAGAGGGGGAGATGGGGAGATGGGGAGATGGGGAGAGGGGGAGATGGGGAGAGGGGGAGATGGGGAGAAAATTTTAGAATGTGAAAGGCAATAATAGCGACAAGCGCCTCTATTATCTATATCACCCCCTCATCCCCTCCCCCCCTCCTCCCCTCACCCCCTCACCCCCTCACCCCCTCTTCTCTGACTTTCCTGCACTTGCTCCAACAACTGAGCTGAACTCAGGGCGGGGGCAAGGCACGAGAGACACTGGCAGACTAGTCCCACGGTTGCTTCTGGTAAGTCAGCTGCTAGGGCAAAGACGCAGCAAGGCAAATACTGGGCGATTATTGAGTCCAACTGCTCAGCCCCCGTGCGAACTAAAGTGCAGTGGCGATACCAATCTAGAGCTGTAAATAGACTGGGACAAGCTTGAGGAGCTTTGTGCATCACACTGCTAAAAGCTTGCAGAGATTGCTCGGCTCGGTCAAGATACCTCAGGTCTTCCGTGAGTAAGGCGAGGCGGACGAGGTTAGCGATCGCCACTCCATTAGCAGATGGCGTGGCATTATCCGCATAGCTCCGCTCCCGCACTATCAGATCGCGACCAGCATCCCCAGATGTGTTATAATATCCACCCAGTTCCATACTCCAGAGAAATTCGTCCTCCTCTTTTTGGACTGCGATCGCAGCGTCGCGCCAGTTGGTCTGCTCAGGAGAACAGGAGTGTAAATCGAGCAGCGCTTTGATGAAGAGGGCGTAATCTTCAGACTGAGCCAGCACAGCGGGTGAAGATTCATAATTGAGCCGGTGAAATCGCTCATCCACCCACTGATTGTCTAAGATGAAATTCGCTGCCCGTGCCGCCAATGAAAGATACTCTGGTTGTCTGAATACCCCATAAGCCCGTGCCAAACCGGAAATCATGAGGCTATTCCAGGCAACAATCATCTTGGTGTCTGTGACTGAGGGAATCCGACCTGGCCAAAAGCCTGTTTTCGCCTCTTGGTTGTTACGGGCTGGGGGAAATTGTTCCAGGGTATCAGCTGTTGCACCGTAGCGGACAGCAAAGAGCTTTCCTAGTACGGTTGACAACTTGTCACTCAACTGATCTGGATGACGGCGCTGCAACACGTTGCGTCCCTCAAAATTGCCATTGGGCGTCACGGTAAACTGTTCTTGCAGTTCCCCTAGCTCATTGGGTGTGAGTAGCTGTTGTAGTTCGCTATAGCTCCAGACGTAAAATGCCCCTTCTTCTGGCTCTGCCTCAGTTGGGTTGGTGAAGCTATCGGCATCTTGGGCAGCATAGAAGTAACCTTCAGGCGCGGTCATTTCGCGCTTGAGCCATCGGACAGTACCTGCGATCGCGCTCTCAAATGCCGGTGACTGCACCCCAGCACTCCACAGATTCGCCAGATACTCTATAATCTGACCATTGTCGTAGAGCATCTTTTCAAAGTGAGGTACTGTCCACGTGGGATCAACGGTGTAACGATGAAAGCCGCCGCCCACATGATCATAAATGCCGCCTAGCGCTAGATCCAAGCCCCGAGCCGTACATGCCTGTTTGGGATCGTATCGGGCTGAGCCTGGGAAGGAGAACCGGATGCCGCGCAGTGCCAGATCCGCGTAGGGCATCATCGGGAACCTGGTACCGGGATCGTGGGAGAGTAGCACCCCAGTGTTGGACTCCAAACCCCGCCGTAGTAAATCATTGTCCAGATTATGGCTGCTCGGTAGCACAGCGGCCTGTTGGAGGGAATCGAGAATCGCCTCTTTACGCGATCGCAAATCCTGTTTTTCTGTATCGTAGTAGTGGCGAAGCGCTTGCAGCACTTGCAAAAATCCGGGACGGCCGTAGCGTGGCTCCAAGGGGAAGTAAGTGCCAGCGTAAAATGGTACCAAATCATCGGGGGAGATAAAGACGTTGAGAGGCCAACCACCTTGCCCACTCATCATCTGTAAAGCCTGCATATAAATGCTGTCGATGTCAGGCCGTTCTTCCCGGTCTACCTTAATCGGCAGAAACTGGGCGTTCAAGTATTCCGCAACACTCAGGTCGGAAAAAGCTTCCCCTTCCATAACTGTACACCAGTGGCAGCTCGAGTAGCCAATCGAGAGGAATATGGGCTTGTTCTCAGCCCTTGCCTTTGCGAGGGCTTCGTCACACCAAGGCCACCATTCAACGGGGTTTTCGGCGTGTTTGCGGAGGTAGAGGCTTTGGGATTGAGCAAGGCGGTTGGTCATGTAAGATGCATAGGTTGCCTTTTTGCCCAGTCTATCGTGTCGGTATAGATAGAATTAAAGAAAATTAACTAGAACAAGCAGGCAGCATGATTCCTATCGTTATTGAACAATCGGGTCGGGGCGAACGCGCTTTTGATATCTACTCCCGACTCCTGCGGGAGCGCATTGTCTTCTTAGGACAACAGATTGATTCGGACTTAGCCAACTTGATCGTTGCCCAGATGCTGTTTCTAGATGCTGAAGACTCGGAGAAAGATATTTACCTCTACATCAACTCTCCGGGTGGTTCAGTGCACGCCGGCATGGGTATCTTTGACACAATGAAACACATTCGCCCGGATGTTTGCACCATTTGTACAGGGCTAGCGGCGAGTATGGGGGCTTTCCTCCTCAGTGCCGGTGCCAAGGGTAAGCGGATGAGTCTGCCTAATTCGCGGATTATGATCCATCAACCACTGGGAGGAGCCCAGGGACAGGCAACGGACATTGAAATTCAGGCGAGGGAAATCCTTTACCACAAGCGACGGCTCAACGAGTTCTTAGCCGAACACACTGGTCAGCCCCTAGAGCGGATTGAGCAAGATACCGAGCGTGATTTCTTCATGTCGGCAGATGAATCAAAGGACTACGGCTTGATCGACCAGGTAATTAACCGTCACGCTGCTGGCAGCCGACCTATGGCTACTGTTAGCTAGGGCTTTTTAGGAGAAGGCTGGGATTGAAGGTATTCGAGGAATTCCAGCATTTCTGAGTCAGTTAGATACTGACGTGATATCTTGCCATAAGTTTTTTGCAAGTAGTCGCGTCCCTTTTGATTGTCCCAGCCCAGTCGCTTGAGTTCCACGCTGGTACGAGCGATCGCATCAGACAAATCCGCTGGTTCACTCGCACGGGAGTTTGAGAGAGGAGTCAATCCCCCCTCAACTCCCTCACCAACTCCCGACTCAACTTCATCCCCCATCTCCATTTGGACACTCGGATCTCGGGGAAAGAAAATCTTCTCCCTATCTGCCTCGCGTGTCTGACTCAGTGAGGCTAAGCTGTCTTCAGGGTTAGAGCGACGTGACACCATTGGCGTCACATTGCCAAAGGGAATCGGTGGCTCCTGGCTGCTTACTTTCTTGGTACCAGACATCATCCCCAAGTTCTCAAGGGCATCCGATACCTGAGGCGACGCCGGTGAAAAAGACGAATAGGCATCATTCAAGCCAGCTGTTGGGGTAAAGGGACGGTCAAGGTTTGCCTGGCTCGAAGGTAATTGCGAAGACGCCGTCGTCCCTGGCTGAAGCTGCATCTCACTCGTGACAGGTTGAGCTGCTGCCGACTGTGTTGATGGGCTTTGCTGAATTAAGAGAACTGCTAGCGCCCGACTTCTGGCTCGGTCTTCTGCAACCTCCAGTGTTTCTGCTGCCGCCATGCCGGTAGCGCGGGTTACGCCCTCGACAGTAGCCGAAACCCGAACAATAAATTTCCCCTGATAAATATGTAGTAACTCAGAAATGAGACTGCCGGTGGGATAGCGAGCTTGGAATTGAGCCAACATAGTACGCTCACCACTTTCTTATTTCAATCCCTAATAGGGATTTGTACAAAACAACCGCCCCCGACATATATACAATAACACATTCGCGCGCCGAAGATGTATCTCACTCAAATGAAAATCGCTATAACTGTAGCTTCTTACCTACAATAATAAAAGGACGGTTCACCCTGATGACTTGCTTCGCTGCTAACCTAAGTGTTACCGATTCCACAGATGGGGCAATTAGGTTTGGCAGCGGTTTCCAAGTTAAAAATCAGAGTCTAAGGGCGCAGCAGTCGCTTCAATCTAGACAATAAAACATCTGCAATCTCACTGGCTCAGGCTGTTCGCTGCTATCGGTTTGTAGGACATGCGTGAGTGATGTGAATGGGTGATTTTATGGATTGGGTAAGGAGGCAACGCTATGCGCTATGCAGGTTGTCGTGTAGTGGCAACTCATGCTTTGCAAACCACACAGGTGTTCCTCCCAGTTAGGGTGAGGCTAAAGTAAAAGAACCGTCCTCAGACACGACTCTTATAGCGGGAAGCTAAAGCTCAACCCGCAACGCCGCTTAACAAGGACAATTTTCTGACCGGAGGCCGGTTCGCTACATGGAATTTTCAATCGCTACACTGCTTGCCAATTTCACCAATGACAAATTGGTCGCTGCTAAGGTCTTAGAAAAGAAACTGGGTTGCCAGGATAAGATAAGTCTACGAAAACTATACATTGCTCTAGAGGTGCTGCAAAAAATTGGCATCTTGGTTAAAGATCGCGGCAAGTACCGTCGGGTGATGGAAGAAGGCGTCATCGAAGCAAAACTCCGCTGTTCCAGTAAAGGGTTTTGCTTTGCTATTCAGGAGGTGGAGGGCTCGGAGGATATTTATATCCGAGAAAGCAATCTCAGTAGTGCTTGGAATGGCGATCGCGTTCTAGTGAGATTGACTAAAGAAGGCAGCCGCCGCCGCAGCCCAGAAGGAGAAGTGCAGGTGATTCTAGAACGCTCGAATCAGAGCCTACTGGCGCGGCTCAAGCAGACCAACACAGGATTCCGGGCTATTCCCTTAGATGATCGGCTGCTATTTGAACTCGAACTCCAGCCGAATGAAACCGAGCTGGCACAGGCCATCGATCACCTCGTCCATGTAGAAATTCAGCGCTACCCGTTAGGACAATATCCCCCCCAAGGTCGGGTGGTGCAGATCCTCGGCAGCGATGCGGAAGCCGCTGCTGATATAGACCTAGTCTGTTGCAAGCACGACCTCCCCCGTACCTTTAACGCGAGTGTGCTGGAAGCAGTGGCAGGCTTGCCCAACCAGCTAGAGGCATCATTACTGAGGCAGCGGCTCGATTTGCGTCATCTGTTCACCATCACAATAGAAAGTGTTGGGTCAGACTCCTCACTTGTAGAAAATGCTTTCACCCTAGAAAAAATTGCCGGAAACTGGCAATTGGGAGTTCACATAACGGATGTTGCGCACTATGTCGAGCCTGACTCATCGCTTGATCGGGATTGCCTGAAGCGAGGTAGGTGCGTATATCTGGGAGAAACGGTGCTGCCTATGTTACCAGAAGCTCTAGAGGATCTATGCTCTGTGGTGCCCGCAAGCGAACGGTTAGCCATCTCCGTACTACTTACCCTCGACGCCGTCACTGGGCAGCTAGTGGAGTTTGAAATTCAACCCAGCGTCATTCAGGTTGATCACCGATTGAGCGAACAACAAGCTATTGCGATTCTGCTCCCAAATGAATCGCCTTCACAGGAATTACCAGCGCCAGTGGTGGAACTGCTGAACCAACTATCAGTCTTAGGTGAGGCAGCGAAAGAACTTAGAAGGCAGCGGGGAGGCTTTGAACTCAAACTGCCTCCAGGTCAATACCCCTACTACGATGAGGGTGTACTGGGGGCTGTCGTGGTAGCTGAATCATCTGTGGAATCGATGTTGAGGGAGTTGGTTATACTGGCGAATCAAGTGGTGGCAACCCACTTACAAGCGCTAGGTGTTCCGGCCATTTACCGGGTTCAACCGGCACCTGATCCGGAGGAGGTTCAGGAGATGATTAAATTGGCAAGCCATCTGGGGGTCGAACTGCGGCTAGAGCAGGAAGAGGTCGTCCAGCCTTCTGACTTCAAAAACTTTACAGAGCAGTTTGCCCAATCGCCTGAGTTTGAGCAAGTCCTGACTTATCTGTTGCGAGATACACTCAGACTGGCGCATTACAGCATCACGCCGGGGTCTCACTTTGGTCTTGCCCTAAAACAGGGTTATACCCACTGCAACTCGCCCTTGCGCCGTTACCCAGATTTGCTGCTCCAAAGGATTTTAGAGATAGTGTTTGAGGAGGGGCGCGATCGCCGTACCACCCGTGCCAAAGAACACGTCAATCTGCGCCACAGTTCCTGCCACGGTCAAATCAATTGGAACGTCCTACCCCCAGATGTGCAGCAAGAGCTGGAAAGCGATTTGGCTAGGGTAATTGTCCAGCTTAACGACCGGGAAAAGGAAGTGCAGGACGCCGAAGCCGATCTAGCGGGGCTGCAGAAAGCCCAGCTGATGAAAGAGCGCATCGGTGAGGTCTTTCAAGGGCTAATTACCGGTGTGCAGTCCTATGGCTTCTTTGTTGAAATTGAAGTAACAGCACCCAGTGGTAAGCTGCTACAGGTGGAAGGGCTGGTACACGTTAGCTCCCTTAAAGACGACTGGTATGAGTATCGAGCGCGGCAACAAGCGCTGTTTGGTCGTAAAAATCGCGCTTCCTACCGGCTGGGCGATCGCGTAGCTGTCCAAATCAAGAGCGTCGATTACTACCGTCAGCAAATTGACTTAGTGACTGTTAACGGCGATGCCGAGGGTGGAACGCTAAGTCGCGACGATCTCCAAACGATTAGCGAAGAGACAGAGGTCAACCGCTCAATCGACGATGAGTTGAGCCCTGATCCTGAATCGTATTCTGATGAGGAGTAACCCCTCGATTTCAATGCCACTCATCTTGGGCGTTTCCGGGGCATCGGGTCTGATCTATGCTGTACGCGCTCTGAGATTTCTGCTAGAGGCAGACTATAGTGTTGAACTGGTTGCTTCCAAATCGACCTACATGGTCTGGGAATCCGAACAGAATATCCGGATGCCTGCTAACCCCGTACAGCAAGAGCAGTTCTGGCGGCAGCAAACTGGGGTCAAGACTGAAGGTAAACTACGCTGCCACCCTTGGGGCGATATCGGCGCTAATATCGCCAGTGGTTCCTTCCGTACCTTGGGGATGGTTGTGATTCCTTGCAGTATGAGTACCGTGGCAAAGCTAGCAGCTGGGCTAAGTTCCGATTTACTGGAGCGCTCAGCTGATGTCCAACTGAAGGAGGGGCGTAAACTCGTCATCGTACCCCGTGAAACTCCTTTCAGCCTGATTCACCTGCGTAACTTAACAACTTTGGCAGAAGCTGGAGCGAGAATTGTCCCCGCCATCCCTGCCTGGTATCATAACCCCCAAACTATTGAGGATCTGGTGGACTTTGTCGTCGCTCGTGCCTTAGACCAGATGGATATTGACTGCATCCCGATCCAACGCTGGGAAGGGCGTAGTAGGGGAGTAGGGAGTGGGGAGTAGGGAGTAGGGGCGGTGCCTTGTGTTCGCCCAGAGCAGGGGCAGAGGAAAAATAAACCATAAGCAACCTTCCCGTTTGTTAATGCCAACAGCGAGAATGGAAATATAAATAGGAGCGCTCTTCGTGTCCACATCTATAACTTTCCCCACTCCCCACTCCCCACTCCCTACTCCCTAATTCCCCAACTATGCTCGTGATTCGCATTGTGCTGCTGCTCGTAGTGCTGGGAGGACTAACCCTGTTGCTATCGCAAAACTGGTCGCCAGTTCTGCCGTTAGTGTTTTTGGGTATGAGGACTCAGGCGCTACCACTAGCAATATGGATTTTGTTCAGCTTAGCTGCCGGGGCCATCACCTCTTTGTTAATCACTGGATTGTTTAAACTGTCAAATTATTTTGCGGCACAACAGATTTTGAGGCGCAGCCGCGATGTTGAAGCAGCTCAAAGGAGTTCTAAAGCTCAACGTCATGATGCTCCTTCATCCGCTAACCGTCCCGAATCAAGCAACACCAACTCAACTCCCAGTGATGCCTCTGATTGGGATACGGATTCCTCTAATGATGATTGGGACTTTGACGAAGACGCAGAGAATACACAAAGCTCCAGTTTTCAAGATAAAGTTAGAGACTCCACGACCTATGAGCGACCTCAGCAACCGAAGAGCAGCCAACAATCTGGCTCAGTTTACTCCTACAGCTACCGAGATCCTAGCAATTCCGCCGTGGGCAAAACTGAGTCGGTCTATGATGCCGACTATCGGGTGATCGCGCCGCCCTATCAGCAAACTAATACAGTTAAGGAAAATGATGATTGGGGATTCGAGGATGACGATGACGAGGATGATGAGGGTGATTCATCCAAAAAGCGATAACTAGACGCATGACGGCTTAATACGCCTGAGTTGTTCACGAGACTCTTGCCTTACCTGACCTGACATGGCGGCTTCCTGTAAGGTCATGAAAGCATTAAGGTCTTCCAAGTCATACGGGGTTGTCAGCAGCAGTCGTAGTTGATCTTCTGCTTCAACCGTTAGATAACCAGTTCTCAGAGCCTTTTGGACAATGTCACGAATCAGAGCCATGCTTGAAACCTTAGACGTAACAGTTGGATAGTAGAGCTTTCATTTGTCTTTCCTATTTAAAAACTGGTATTCAAACAACGGTCACTAGCACCCAAATCGGCAAGAGCGTATTTCTTTTGTCCCGACGTCTAAAAACCTGATGAAGTTTCAATGAACTTGGAATAAAGTTTTAACTAATGTAAAGATAACTGAGGTATAGTTAGTAGTCAGCTAACGACCGTTATTAATTTCGTTAAAAGTTACTGCTAAATTATGTTAGTGATAGATTTAAATCGTTAAGATAAAATTTTAGGAACTCTAAACAAGCAACAGTAATGACATCTAAATTAAATAAAATCCCAAATGAATTTATAGAGGCCGCTAATAATTGGGATTTAGAAAAGTTGTACGTCGATTTAGCATCTGGGAAAGGAAAAGCACTGACCCCCGTTGAAAAGAGATTACTCAGAGGGTTACTTTGTGGTTATAGTCCGGCTGAAATCGCTCAGATACTTTATCAAAATTCTAGTAGCAGTACAGTTAGAGTTTACCTATCTAATGGGTTGTATAAATATTTAGAAAACATCCTAAGTTCCCAGACAGAAAGCACAGTCGAGATCCAAAACTGGAGCCGCGTCACTCAGTTACTTGAACATGCAGGCTATAAAAAGAGTTTATTGCATAAATCTCAATTAAACGCTGTTTTGACTGCAGCTAATCAAAAACCAGCTGATTTAGTTGCCGCAGACACCCAACAACACGAAAGTTCGGGGGAAAAATTAATTTCCCCCCGTCAAGATTGGGGCGAGGCAATTGATGTTAGCCTCTTCCACGGGCGCACAAAAGAACTACAATTACTAGAAAAATGGATTGTTACGGAGCGCTGCCGGTTAGTAGTGCTATTGGGCATGGGCGGGATCGGAAAAACTGCTTTGTCAGTACGCTGTGCAGAACAGATTCAGGATAAGTTTCAGTACGTCATCTGGCGATCGCTCTTACATGCCCCACCAGTTGAAGTCATCCTAACTCAACTACTCCAAGTCTTTTCACAGCAGGATACATACCTACCAAAAACTGTAGACAGTAGCATCTCGCAACTGATTGAGTGTTTGCGCTCCTCACGCTGTTTGATCGTATTAGATCATTTTGAGTCGAATCTGTGCAGTGGCGAACGCACTGGACAGTATAGTGAGGGTTACGAGGGTTATGGGGAGCTGATCAGACGGGTGGGGGATTCCCGGCATCAAAGCTGCTTAGTGCTAACCAGCCGGGAAAAGCCAAAAGAAATTGCGCTCATGCAAGGAGAAACACTACCCGTTCGAGCCTTAAAACTTACTGGCATGACTGATGCAGAAGCCGGGGAAATCCTTAAATCCAAAGGACTTTCGGCTGATTCCGAGTCAGAATGGCGTTTACTCATTCAGTATTATTCCGGTAATCCATTGTTTATTAAAATAGTTGCTACTGCTATTCAAGACTTATTTGGTGGCAACATTTCTAATTTTTTAGAGCATGGTACTGTTGTTTTTGGCGACATTCGAGAGCATTTGGGTCAGCAATTCAATCGCTTATCTGATTTAGAAAAGCAGATGATGTTTTGGCTAACAGTCAATCAGGAGTTAGTTTTGCTGCCAAAATGGCAAAAAGAAATTTTGCCACATGTATCGCAACGAGAAGTATTGGAAGCTATAGAGTCGTTACAACGGCGCTCACTAATTGAGAAAAAATCATTAAATGTCGTACAAGAAAGAGTGGTGAGAGAGTATACAATCGAGCAATTAAATGAGGAATTTTTTAAAGAGGACGTTGAGCAAAAAGAGGTTGCAACAACAATGACCAATACGCTGATCGAATCCCAATGGAAGAACTATATTAGAGCAAGTCGTGCTTAGCGAGGAGATTTAGAACAAGTTTAATGAACAGCTTATTGAAAGGAGTCAACCTCTACTTAGTTGCCATGCCGGGTGCTGGGAAGTCAGCTGTAGGGCGTAAACTTGCACCGATGCTAGGCTATCGGTTCATCGATACCGATGAGGTGATTGAGCAAGTTGCTGGTAAATCTATTGCAGAACTGTTTGACGAGGAAGGAGAAGAGGCATTTCGCCAGCGGGAAAGTCAGGTACTGGCAAAAGTTTGTGCCTATACGAATTTAGTAGTCGCTACCGGTGGCGGCATTGTCGTACGGCGAGAAAACTGGAGCTACCTGCACCACGGCTTGGTTGTATGGCTAGATGTTGCAGTTGAACTAATCTATACTCGCCTAGCATCCGATACGACTCGACCGCTGTTGCGGGGCGTTGACCTATTAGTCTGGCTGCAAACGCGCTTTGAGCTGCGGCAACCACTTTACGCCCAAGCCGATCTCCAAGTCACGGTGGTTAGCGACGAAGAAACACCCGAAGAAATAGCAAAACGAATGCTTGAGGAAATTCCTACCGTTCTCAAATAACCTGTTCCCCGCCCTGATTCCCGTAAAAATGTTCCCTTAGACACTGTTCTTGAATCTCGAACTCCTTTAACCTGCACTCGATCCTTTGTGTGTCCAAAAACCTACTCATGGTAACAGATAGCGAATATATTAGGAAGGCTGAAGCTACACGGGTACAAGTGCTGAGCGAAGCACTTCCCTACATCCAACAGTTTGCCGGTCGAACCATTGTCGTCAAATACGGTGGCGCGGCAATGAAAGATAGCACGCTGAAAGATAAAGTTATCCGCGACATTGTGTTTCTAGCCTGCGTGGGCTTACGACCAGTGGTGGTTCACGGCGGTGGCCCCGAAATTAATATCTGGTTAGATAAGCTAGGAATCGAACCTCAATTTAAGAACGGTTTGCGGGTGACCGATGCCGCCACGATGGATGTGGTGGAGATGGTTTTAGTCGGTCGAGTTAACAAAGAAATTGTCTCCCTAATTAACCGCTCCGGTGGTTCCGCCGTGGGTTTGTGCGGTTTAGATGGCAATTTGATCAAAGCTCGCCCAGAGGGTCGAGAGGGAATCGGCTTTGTGGGGGAAGTAACAAGTATGGATGTTAAGATTTTGGAATCCCTGATCAACAGTGGCTACATCCCCGTAGTGTCCAGTGTGGCGGCGGACGAAACGGGGCAAGCCTATAACATCAACGCTGACACCGTCGCTGGGGAACTGGCAGCGGCTCTAGGGGCAGAAAAGTTGATTTTGCTCACTGATACAGCCGGGATCTTGAAGGACTACAAAGACCCGTCTACGCTGATCGCCAAGTTAGATATTCAAGAAGCTCGTCAGTTGATTGAAACCGGCGTAGTAGGGGGTGGGATGATTCCGAAGGTTAAGTGTTGTGTGCGATCGCTTGCCCAAGGGGTAGGAGCAACTCACATTATCGACGGTCGAGTTCCCCACGCCCTACTGCTGGAGATATTTACCAACACTGGCATCGGCTCAATGATTGTGGCGTCGGAGTTTATGGTCTAAGCCTCTGGAGGAGATGGGGAGAGGGGGGGGGGGGGGGGGGGGGGGGGGGGGGGGGGGTGGGGCATGTAAGACTGCTTTCAGGCACAGGAGTTGAAAGGCTTTTTCTCCCCCTCCCCAAGTCTCCCCCTCTCCCCCTCTCCCCCTCCCCCTCTCCCCCTCTTCTTCAATCAGGTGGCAACATCAAAATAGTCGATTAATACAGCAAAACGTGACAGAAACTTTAGAGATTATCAAAAGCGAGTACCAGGCTGGGAAAGCTGCCTTTGAACGTGGGCAGTACCGTGAATCGGTGCAACATTTAGAAAAGGCAAGCGCCCTGGTTGCTCGTAACTCTCGCTTCGGGGGTGAAGTGCAGATCTGGCTGGTTACGGCTTATGAAGCAGCGGGGCAAAGAACAGAAGCGATCGCCCTGTGCGAACAGCTAATCCGCCATCCGGACTCAGAAACTAGCAAACAAGCGCGGCGGTTGCTTTATATTATGCAAGCACCTCAGCTGAAAAGACCGACCGAATGGCTGACTCAAATTCCCGATCTAGGGGCAGTGCCGGACAATGTCACCCAAACTCGTCTCGGCACGGGAGCGGTTAATAGCAACCGTTCACGGCAACAGCGTCCTGAACCAGAAACGGTTGATCTTAGCCAAGTCAATACGAGAGACAATCAATTTATCTGGGTTGCCCTGATCGCACTGGGTCTGACTCTAGCAGGATTATTGTGGTTGAGTTTTTGAACCACGTTGACACAAAGGGGGAAACAAAAGGTGTTAGTGAAACAAGCTGTTATGGCAATGGGGCGAATCATCCTCTGGGTTAGTGGGCGACGCCTAGTGCAAGGACTCCGTCCGACGCGGCTTGTGTGGAGCATGGTTTTGGCTTCGTCGCTACTGCTTTCTGGCTGTGTTCAATATGACGTGGGCGTGAACTTTGATGACCCGAATCATGGCGAGATTGTGCAGCATATTAAGTTGGGAGAACGGCTGACGAGCTTTAGTGGTGAACCAGTTCAGGAATGGTTAAACAGCATTGAGGCCCGTGCCCGACAACTGCAAGGCAAAACCAAGCGGTCGAACCAAGAAATTACTGTCACGATTCCCTTCAACAATGGCGCTGAACTCGAAGCGAAGTTCAACGAATTTTTCAACCCAACTGGTAATAAAAAGTCGGAGTCTGTTACCACTACAGCAACTGAACTGCCTACTATCAACTCTCAACTAAGTCTGACTCAGAACAACTTGTTACTGTTATTGCGGAATCGGTTGAGCTATGACTTGGATTTGCGATCGCTCTCACTGATCTCGACAAACGCGAAGGTAAGTGTCAGTCCTACTGAAATCCTGGAGTTGGAGTTTAGGTTGAACACGCCTTGGGGAGCCAGGAGTATTGAAAAGGCTGAAAATGCCATTCACCCAGAAAGCGGTAAGAAGGGGCGGCAGCTAGTATGGACGCTCAAGCCTGGGCAATTAAACCATTTGGAGGCGGTTTTCTGGCTTCCCAGTCCCATTGGCATTGGTGCCATTGTTATTGCCCTGTTTGTAGCGGCGGGAATTTACTTGAGATATAAATTCATGCCAGATCCAACTCTCTTGAGTTCCCCCAGCTCCGGGCGTGCCCCAGGCACCGCCCCTTCACGGTGACAGGCGCTCAATCAGCCAGTTGCCCTCGTTTAACCGGCGATATTGCAGGCGATCGTGAAGTCGGCTGGGGCGTCCCTGCCAGAACTCAATCACTGTTGGGATAACTCTGTAGCCTCCCCAGTGGGGTGGACGTGGGACGTCCTGATTTTCATATTTGGTCTTCAGTTCCTGCAACCGTAGCTCTAAGACTTCGCGGCTCTCAATCACCTGGCTTTGATCAGACGTCCAGGCGCCGAGGCGACTGCTGAAGGGACGGCTGTGGAAATACTCATCTGACTCTTGGTCTGAAACTTTCAATAAGCGCCCAACGATTCGAACTTGGCGTTCCAGTTCAGCCCACCAGAAGACTAGGGCAGCCTGCGGATTGTCTGCGATCTCTTGACTTTTGTGACTCTTATAGTTCGTGTAGAAGACAAAGCCCCGTTCATCAAAATTTTTTAGCAGCACCATTCTGGCTGAAGGCTTGCCGTCTTGTGTAGCGGTGGCAAGGGTCATGGCATTGGGTTCAGTAATTTGGGCTGCCAGTGCTTGGTCAAACCATTTACCAAATTGTTTAAACGGATTGGGTTCAGCATCGGTTTCGCTCAACCCTTGGAGGGTGTAATCTTTGCGAAGATCGGCTACGCTTATTTCCATCTTGATTTGCTTTTATAGTCTTTCCAGTCGGGAGCTACTACTACAGAGTACTTGAAATGCGCCGTCCAGCAAAAATTCAACGTCTCCTCCTCTTTGGTCTGAGTGGTCCGATAATCGCCCTCAACCTCTGGCTGCTATACGCAGCTTTTCACTATTTTGAGCATCTGTTCACTGTGCTAGCGATCGCGGCTATTCTGTCTTTTTTGCTGAACTACCCGGTTCAGTTCTTTGAACGCGCTCGCATTACTCGATCTCAGGCAGTCAGCCTCGTTTTGCTAGTGGCTTTAACGGTTTTTGTCATCCTCGGTGTCACACTGGTGCCGGTGGTAATTGACCAATTGGTCCAACTGTTAAAGGGGTTTCCTGGTTGGCTATCTAGTAGTCAAGAGAATCTGCAGCGGTTAGATACCTGGGCCAAAGCTCGTCGTCTGCCGCTGAATCTTAGCGGTTTGAGCAATCAAATCAATACTCGCGTTTACGGTCAGGTGCAAGCGCTGGCGACCCAAGCCTTTGGATTTGCCTTGGGGACGTTGACTGGATTACTCGACCTAGTATTAGTGATTGTGCTAGCGTTTTACATGCTACTTTACGGTGATCGGATGTGGCGGGGCTTGGTTAGCGTCTTGCCGCCTCAAATTGCCCTATCCTTGAGCGCGTCCTTGCGGCTGAATTTCCAAAACTTTTTCATCAGCCAGCTGCTGCTGGGGCTGTTCATGGTCACCACGCTGACGCCTATTTTCTTATTCCTCAAGGTTTCGTTTCCCCTGCTGTTTGCCGTACTGATTGGCATAGGGGAATTGATTCCGTTTATTGGGGCGACTCTGGGTATTGGTGTAGTGACGATTTTGGTTCTGTTTCAGAGTTGGCGGTTAGCGCTTACGGTAGCAGCCGCCGCTATTATCATGCAGCAAATCAAAGACAACGTGATTGCTCCTCGGTTAATGGGCGGTTTCATCGGTCTCAATCCCATTTGGATCTTCATCTCCTTATTGACGGGAGCCGAAATCGCTGGGTTTTTGGGGGTGGTTATCGCCGTACCAATTGCCGGAACGATCAAAGGCACGATAGAAGCAGTGCGCAGCCCCAATCAACACTTTGTGCCAAATGCAACCCCTCCTCATGACTCCCCGCGCAGCTTAGAGTGAGGGTCTACAAATGTAGCTCCCTGCCCTTTCTCTTGGCAGATGCTACAAAAGAATCAGCGTGGATCTTAGATTTTAGATTCAGTCCCAGTTGACAATTCCATTATTCAAAATCCAATATCGACTTGGTTGAGGAGTTCGAAGATGCGACAGATTAATTTCTTGATGATCTTTGTCTTTTGTTTAGCCCTAGTTTTATTTAGCTTGGAGAACACCGAGCTAGCGACGCTCCAAATTGTCGAAGGCGTCAAGGTGCAAGCGCCCGTCGCTGTTGAACTAATTCTGGCAATGGCTTTGGGCGCTGTTCTGGCTTGGCTCTTTAGTTTGTGGACGCGGTTGCAGCGACTGCTAGTATCCCGTAGAGAAATTCGCCAAAGAGATGCCCGCATAAAGGAATTAGAGCAAAATATGGAAAAGTACAAAGCAGAGATTCAAGATCAACAACTGACTCTGCCACCAGCCAGCGAAACTCTAACTCAAGCACCAGAGGCATCATAAATCTAAGACAAGTAAATGTAGAATTTCGGTCGCGAATTGAACACGGTTTTTCCAGCCTAAAATGGACTCTTCAAAGCTGTTCGAAGGAATCACACTCTTAATTGAACTGGCGACTCGGGGGGAAATTGACCCCTGGGATGTCCAGGTAATTGAGGTAATTGATCGCTACTTGAGTGAAATTGTTTTGGCTCACGAGGCATCCCTTGGAACCTGTGAAGCGGGCTTATCCCAGTCCGGCCAGGCTTTTTTGTCGGCGTCGATGCTAGTGTTATTCAAAGCCAACACGCTCGTTGATTTAGAATCGCCAGCAGGTGATCTAGACCCCGAAGCAAATGATTTCCTGCCAGAGGCTGAAGACGGGGTAGGAGTTAAATTACGAGTGCCTCTGGAGCGTCAGTTGCACCGTCGCCCAGCCGCTTTACCACCCCAAAAACGCCGGGTGACACTCAAAGAGTTGATAGACCAGTTGCAGTTAATGGCAACCCATCTGCAACAGCAGGAAGCGATGGCACTTTCAACAACTTCCACTCGCGCCCGTCGCCTTCGCTCCCAGTCACGCGCAATACACACTGCTCGTGCTATTGCCCAGTTAGCTCACCAGGAAAATCTCACCGAAGTTGCCGCTCAAATCGAGCTGTTTCTAAATCATCGCGTGGATCTGATGACACCAGAACAGAGTTGGCTGAACTTAGATACTCTGGTAGAGTTATGGACTCAGACGAACCAGCAGGGTAGTAAAGCGCCGTCAGGGTCTGAAGAAACGACAGACGGGCAGGATTTTTCTGAGCCGTCCTCGCCTCGCTTGGCTTCACAACACAACGACCGAGTAAGTGTATTCTGGGCGCTGTTATTACTATCGGCTCAGTCTAAAGTAGAGTTAGCCCAAGAGGAGTTTTACCAAGACATCAAGATCCGCACGCTCTGTGGCTCAGAACTCAACGGTCACTCAGAGCCGTCCACCGATGCGAGTTAAGGCTATTCGTAGCTAAAGCGACGAATTAAGCCCGTAATTGACGGATGATTAGATATCAATAGAGTAAAGTGAAGTGGCTTGAGGTTGAGGGATAAATTTTTATGAAGGCCATGATTCTGGCAGCTGGTAAGGGAACTCGTTTGCGTCCAATTACCTACACTATTCCTAAACCGATGATTCCCATCCTGCAAAAGCCAGTGATGGAATTTCTACTGGAACTGCTACGCCAGCATGGGTTTGACCAGATCATGGTCAATGTCAGCCATTTAGCAGAGGAAATTGAAAATTATTTCCGCGACGGTCAGCGCTTCGGAGTGCAAATCGCCTATTCCTTTGAGGGGCGAATTGTTGACGGAGCGCTGATTGGGGAAGCAATCGGCTCTGCTGGGGGTATGCGGCGAATCCAGGACTTCTTGCCTTTTTTTGACGATACCTTTGTAGTGCTGTGTGGTGACGCCCTAATTGACCTGGATTTAACGGCGGCGGTGAAGTGGCATAAAGCCAAGGGTGCGATCGCCACCGTGATCATGAAATCTGTTCCCCTAGAGGAAGTTTCCAGCTACGGCGTGGTCGTCACGGAGGATTCAGGTCGAGTCAAAGCATTTCAGGAAAAACCTGCGATCAAAGACGCTCTGAGCACGAATATCAACACTGGCATTTACATTTTTGAACCAGAAGTGTTGAAGTATATCCCCTCGGGCCAGGAGTATGATATCGGTAGCCAGCTTTTCCCCAAGTTGGTAGAGATGAATGCCCCATTTTACGGGCTGGTTATGGACTTCCAATGGGTAGATATCGGCAAAGTGCCGGACTACTGGCGGACAATTCGCGGTGTCCTGTTAGGAGAAATTAAAAATGTTGAAATACCGGGACACCAAGTCGCTCCCGGTATCTACACTGGTTTGAATGTTGCTGTGAACTGGGACAAGGTGGATATCACAGGTCCAGTCTACATCGGTAGCATGACCCGGATTGAGGACAAAGCCAAGATTGTGGGACCGACGATGATTGGCCCAAATTGCTGGGTCTGTGGCGGCGCTACAGTCGAAAATAGCGTGATTTTTGAATACTCTCGACTAGGACCGGGAGTACGGTTGATTGACAAGCTAGTTCATGGGCGTTACTGCGTGGATAAGACCGGTGCCATGATAGACGTCCAGGCAGCTGCCCTGGATTGGCTGATTACCGACGCCCGCCAGGTACTGCCACCACAGCCCCCACTAGAGCGGCAAGCAATTGCTGACTTGCTGGGAACAGACGCTGTCTGAGGAGGGGGAGAGGGGGAGACAAGGAGAGGGGGAGACAAGGAGAGGGGGAGAAAAAGCCTTTCAACTCCTGTGCCTGAAAGCAGTCTTACATCCCCCCCTCTCCCCCTCCTCCCCTCTCCCCCTCCTCTTTATCAGGCAGACAAATAAGTGTAACGACTGAGACTCTGCTCGTAAGTTTGTAGCAGTCGCTGAGATTCCTCAAGCGTGATTCGCTTATCTTGCAGGGCTTGCTCTGTTCGCTGGCGGATGCTCTCGACCAAATCCTCAGAATCGTACTGTACATAGCCCACGACTTCCCTCATCGTGTCACCCTTGACAACGTGTTCAATCTGGTAGCCCTTTGGCGTCAACTGGATGTGAACAGTGTTGGTGTCGCCAAAAAGGTTGTGCAGATTGCCCATAATCTCCTGGTAAGCACCACTAAGGAACATACCCAGGTAATAAGGTTCTGCTGGATTGAAGGGGTGCAGCTCTAAAACGGACTTCACATCCCGCAGGTCAATAAACCGGTCTATTTTGCCATCACTGTCGCAGGTAAGATCTGCCAGAATCCCCCGGCGTGTTGGTTCTTCATCTAGCCTGTGAATAGGCATGATGGGGAACAGCTGGTCAATCGCCCAGCAATCAGGAGCCGACTGGAAAACCGACATATTGACGTAGTACATGGAAGCCATGATTTTTTCCAGGTCTTCCAGCTCATCGGGGACGTACTCATGCATTCGTGTTATCTTCAGAATTTTCTCACAACAAGCCCAGTAGAGCCGCTCGGCTCTGGCTCTTTCGGTGAGGCGTAAGATCCCCAAGTTAAACCGACTGATCGCTTCTTCTTTTAATTGAGTGACGTCGTGATAAGCCTCCTGATAATTCTCGCTGTTAATGGATTGGTAAGTTTCCCAGAGGTTCAAAATAATTGGGGGTTCTCCCTCTTGGGGGGGTTCATTTAGCCCAGAGGGAACATCAGAGGTGCTAAGGACGTCAAAGATCAAGATCGATTGATGGGATGCGATCGCACGACCACTCTCACTAATCAGTGTCGGCGGTGGTAACTGACCCTCGGCGCAGGCATCCTTCAACTCTGCTACGATGTCGTTGGCATAGTTCTGCATCGTGTAATTTTTTGAGGCATAGAAGTTAGTCTGAGAGCCGTCATAATCTACGCCCAAACCGCCGCCGACATCAAGATATTTCATGTTAGCTCCCAGTTTCGCTAACTCGACGTAGATCTTGCTGGCTTCCTGGATAGCGTCTTTGACCACGTTAATCGCTGAAATCTGAGAGCCAATATGGAAGTGCAACAGCTGCAACGAATCCATCAGGTTAGCTTGCCTTAACTGGTCAACTGCCTGGATAATTTCGGGAATGGTGAGACCAAATTTAGCGCCATCGCCGCTAGATTTCGCCCAGCGACCAATTCCTTGGGTACTCAGCTTCGCCCGTACGCCCAAAATCGGCTTAATTCCCAACTGGCGGCTGGCAGCAATCACCAGTTCCACTTCTTCAACCTGTTCTAGTACGATAATCGGTGTCTGCCCTAACCTAGTAGCTAGCATCGCAGTTTCGATGTATTCTCGGTCTTTGTAGCCATTGCAGATCAACAAGGCTCCTGGCGTATCCAACATTGCCAAACCGATCATCAGTTCTGGCTTCGACCCGGCTTCTAAGCCAAATTGATGGGGTTTGCCAAACCGCACCAGATCCTCGATCAGGTGCTTCTGCTGGTTGCACTTGACCGGAAAAACGCCACGGTAGACGCCGGAATAGTTGTAGCGCGCGATCGCTTTAGCAAAGCAGGCATTCAATCGCTCGATCCGGTCTTCCAAAATATCGGAAAACCGAATCAGCAGTGGCAGTCCTAGGTTGCGCTGTTTCAGGGCGTTGACCAGTTCAAATAGATCCAAAGAACCCCCGCGATCACCTTTAGGTGAGACGGTGACATGACCAGCAGCGTTAATTGAAAAGTAAGGCTGCCCCCAACCTTCAATCCGATAAAGTGCTTCGCTGTCCTCAATCTTCCAGGGGAGAGGAAAATTTGTTTTGGCGACTGGCACCAACTTGTTTTGGCTATTATTTAGCTCAGCTAGCTGCCGATTGGACGCTGGGTTTTCCACCTCAGCTTCAGTTACTGTTAAGTCAACACCCATTTTGTCCTGACCTCGAAATCACCTGACGACTAGCCAGTCTAACGCATCCATCTTGTCGTGAATTCTGTGCTAAGAGAGACTTTCTGGGATAATCTGATTTTTGTGTCAGTTAATAGAAATTTTGGGAGATAGCTTTGGAACGTACATTCTTAGCGATCAAGCCTGATGGGGTGCAGCGAGGACTGGTGGGTGAAATTATCCATCGCTTTGAAGTTAAAGGCTTTACCCTGGTTGGCTTGAAGTTCATGACGGTGAGTCGCAACCTAGCAGAGCAGCATTATGACGTTCACCGGGAAAAGTCGTTTTTTGCTGGGTTGGTTGAGTTCATTACCTCTGATCCCGTTGTGGCGATGGTGTGGGAAGGGGATGGCGTAGTCGCGGCAGCCAGGAAAATGATTGGTGCCACCAATCCCCTGACGGCAGAACCGGGGACAATTCGCGGCGATTTAGGCGTTAATATTGGTCGCAACATCATCCATGGCTCAGATGCAGTTGATACCGCTAATCGTGAAATTAGCCTTTGGTTTAAGGAAGAAGAACTCGCTAGCTGGCAACCCAGTTTAACTACTTGGATTCACGAGTGAGGAATTGAGAAGGGGCAAGAAAGCCCCTCTGCTCTCTTGCTTAATGCACCACCTTTTCTGGGTTCTCTTCTTTCTGCTCAAGAGCCCCTGTGCTCAAGAGTTCCTCTGCCCCTCTGCTCCCCTGCGTTTCAAGAGCAACAGATGCTCCCTCACCTGCAGAAAGAACTCCCTGTTCAGGTTCTTTAGGTAATTCCGTCACAGTTCGCTGAGAAAATCCCCAGAGGAAGATGAGGGCGATCGCGCTAATCATTATCCACTCTGGCGGCAAGATATCCTCGTTAATCACTCGCACAAGCAGTCGCAAGCCCACCAGCGCGACTGTGAGGTAGCCAGCATCCTCTAAGTGGACATATTCATCCAGCCATCGGATGAATAATCCAGCCATGAACCGCAGCGAGATGATGCCGATGGTGGCTCCAGTCAAAACCAGCCAGGTTTCTTGAGAAACAGCGATCGCGGTGGTAACACTATCAAGGGAAAACGCCAGATCCGTCAGGGCAATGACGGGAATAGCTTGCCAGAGTGAGTCAAAACGAGGGCCATGATGCTCGTTTCCATCACTGTTACTGGAGATAAAGTATTGAAATACAAGCCACAGTAGGTAGGCGGCTCCCAAGAGCTGAAACTGCCAGAAATTTTTTACCCAGGTTGCCGTCAAAATTAAGCTCATTCGCAGCACGTAGGCTACAACCAAGCCCAGGTTGAGCGCTTGACGCTGCAGCTTGGTGTCTTCCAGTCCTTGGGCAATGGCTGCTAGCGCGATCGCATTATCGGCAGATAGAACTGACTCTAAAAAGACTAGGACTAGCAGTACCAGAGGGGCTTCAATTCCTATATGGAGCGGAGAATCTATAATTTGGTCTAGCATTAACGACTTAGGGTAACCTGAAACTGAGAAACTAAGCGTAACAGGCAAAAAGATTTAAAACTTGCCAATAAGTGCCACACTTATACAGCTTAACCTTTGAGCATTGAATTCTGACCAAAGTGGCTACGACCGTAGGTTCCCAGCTCAATGCGATCACACAAACGGCAAGCATGATCGCTTTGGAGGTTCAGCTACACACGGTGTAATAAAAGCGTGATCGCCTTTCACAGCACGGGTTGGTCGCCGTTGCCATCTGTCGCCTCTGGCCAAAAATCTCGCTCCAAGACTTGCTCCAAGGTGTACGGGCAGTTCAAAGGGAAGGTATCCACAGGTAATCCGGTTTCATCTGCCGCCACAACCCTTGCTTCCAGATAGCATTCTAGGAAAGCTTTCTTTACATGAACTGCTAGTACGGGATACTTGCGGATTAACTTAGCAATCTGGCGACGAGCGTCTTTAATCGTAAGTAACCATCTGTTGCCTCTGTTTTGGGGTTGGTAGTGCCACTTAAGTAGATGCATCAACAATCTGGTCAACTGGCTTTCCAATGCATCCCGATGCCTATTGCCCAAATCCCGAACTTCCTCTATTAGATTTACCAAATCTAGTTCGTTCCAACGTCCCTGTTCCAGCAAAAGTGCTTGCTGGTCAGCCCAGGCAACAAAGTCCTTGTCATATAAGTCTTTCTGGGTATAGCCTCTTGGTCGCAAAGCTTTCGTTTCAGTCATGCATTTATTGTCTCCTTCCTGCCTTGCTTAATTCATCCTCCTGAATCTTTACACGCTTAAAGAATCTCAAGGTAATTTTCTGCCAATCGCTATCAGGAACGAAGTATTTTTGAAAGAAGTATCTCCAGCTGCGCTTCGAGGGCGTGCCGACTCAAAATCTGTATCCGTAATCAAGAACGATGTCACAAGTCACCATCGAATCAACCCTTCAAGAAAAGCGTTTATTCCATCCAACTGCTGAATTCTCCCAAAACGCCCAGATTAAAAGCCTGGAGGACTATCAGCGCCTCTATGACCTTGGTAAGACTGACCCTGAGAAGTTTTGGGCAGAACTAGCAGAGAAGGAGTTGCACTGGTTCCAGAAGTGGGACACGGTGCTGGATTGGCAACCGCCCTTTGCCAAGTGGTTCGTAGGCGGCAAAATCAATATTTCCGCAAACTGTCTTGATCGCCATTTGACCAACTGGCGCAAGAATAAAGCCGCCTTGATTTGGGAAGGGGAACCTGGGGACTCGTGCACGCTGACATATGCCCAGTTGCACCGGGAAGTTTGCCAGTTTGCCAACGCACTGAAACAGTTGGGCGTGCAAAAGGGCGATCGCGTGGGGATTTATATGCCCATGATTCCAGAAGCCGCGATCGCTATGCTCGCCTGTGCCAGAATTGGTGCGACTCACGCCGTTGTATTTGGTGGCTTCAGCGCTGAAGCATTGAAAGACCGCCTCATAGATGCCCAAGCCAAGGTCGTTGTCACAGCTGATGGCGGCTGGCGTAAGGATGCGATCGTCCCCCTGAAGGAGCAAGTCGATAAAGCCCTGAGTGGCAATAGTGTACCTAGCGTCAAAAACGTCCTGGTTGTCCGTCGCACGGGACAGCAAACTAACATGGAACCGGGACGCGATCGCTGGTGGCATGAGATGCAAGCAGATGTCTCAGCTGATTGCCCAGCTGAGCCGATGGATAGTGAAGATATGCTGTTCATCCTCTACACCTCCGGCACCACTGGTAAGCCCAAAGGAGTGGTGCATACAACAGGTGGTTACAACCTCTATAGCCACATGACGACCAAATGGATCTTTGACATCCAGGATACCGATGTATATTGGTGTACAGCTGATGTAGGTTGGATTACTGGTCATAGCTACGTGGTCTATGGTCCCTTATCCAACGGCGCAACGACGCTGATGTACGAAGGCGTTACCCGTGCCTCCAACCCCGGTTGTACATGGGACATCATTGAAAAATATGGCGTCACTGTCTTCTACACCGCTCCCACGGCAATTCGGGCATTTATCAAAATGGGCGATCACCTGCCTAAAGCCCGGAACCTGTCTTCCCTGCGATTACTAGGAACTGTGGGTGAGCCGATTAACCCAGAAGCCTGGATGTGGTATCACCGCGTAATTGGCGGTGAAAACTGTCCGATTGTGGATACCTGGTGGCAAACAGAAACCGGCGGCATTATGGTTACGCCACTACCAGGGGCGATTCCAACAAAACCGGGTTCTGCCACGCTCCCATTCCCTGGAATTCAGGCGGATATCGTGGATATAGAAGGCAACCGAGTTGAAGACAACCAGGGCGGCTATCTAGTAGTTCGGCATCCTTGGCCTGGTATGATGCGGACACTGTACGGCGATCCAGAGCGCTTCCGCCGCACCTACTGGGAACATATACCCCCCAAAGACGGGCAGTATGTCTACTTTGCCGGTGATGGGGCGCGGCGCGATGAAGAGGGCTACTTCTGGGTGATGGGCCGAGTGGATGATGTGATAAATGTTTCTGGACACCGAATCGGTACAATGGAAGTGGAGTCAGCTTTAGTTTCCCATCCTGCCGTTGCTGAGGCAGCTGTGGTGAGTAAGCCGGATGAAATTAAAGGGGAAGATGTTGTTGCCTTTGTAACACTGGAAGATACCTACAACCCAAGCGAGGAATTGAGTAAAGAACTGAAGCAGCACGTAGTAAAGGAAATCGGTGCGATCGCGCGTCCTGGTGAAATCCGCTTTACCGACGCCCTGCCCAAAACCCGCTCCGGTAAAATCATTCGCCGTCTGCTCAGGTCAATCGCTGCTGGTCAAGAAGTCTCTGGTGATACCTCTACCCTGGAAGACCGTAGTGTGTTAGACAAATTGCGGGAAGGTTGAGAAGAGAGCAGGGGAGAGAGGGAGAGGGGGAGAGGGGGAGAGGGGGAGAGGGGGGGATGTAAGACTGCTTTCAGGCACAGGAGTTGAAAGGCTTTTTCTCCCCCCCTCCCCTTGTCTCCCCCTCCCCTTGTCTCCCCCTCCCCTTGTCTCCCCCTCCCCTTGTCTCCCCCTCTATTACCAGGAAATACAAGGTTATATGCTGAGCAGCTTAGCTCTTTATTTTGCCTCTTGCCTTTTGCCTTTTACCAATGGTTGCTCTAAGCCAGCCTTGGCAGTGACTTCTGCAAGTCAATACCGAGCAAGTCAATACCGGGAACTAGGGCTGTCCTATCAACAGCAGGAACGCTACCCGCTGGCGATCGCAGCTATGAAAAAATCAGTTGAACTCGACCCAGGAAATATGATTGGACGAGTCAATTTGGGTTGGGCACAGCACGTAGTAGGACAGGAGAACGCAGCAGAGTCGTCACTCCTACAAGCTCTTTATCGCGATCCATTTTCTGTTCCTGCCCTCAATGCCTTGGGGATTGTCTATCTTGTCAGCGGGAATTTGGGTTCGGCGGTCGTTGTTCACACTTGGGCAGCGACCTTGAAACCTGACGATGAAATTGCCTATTACAACTTGAGTTTGGCCTTTCACCGGCTGCGGCAGTATGACTCGGCGATCACCACTGCCAGCCGTGCCGCTACCCTGGAACCTCATAACCCTCACCCGTTAGTCGCCAGAGCGATCGCGTACTGGGATAAGGGGGAACACATGAGCGCCCTCCGAACCTATCGTCAGGCGCTCACTCTAGATTCTAGGTACAGCGTTCGCGCTTTTTTAGCCTATCTTAAAAAAGCAGGATTCAGCTACGACCAGATTCGGACAACAGAGCGCATTCTCTCTGCCTCCAATCAGTGATTATCGGACGATGCCCGAATGACCCTGGATATCTCCCACTGGTTCAAACTGACCCCCTAGGTATTTTGCCAAGAATTCCTCCGCTATGGCAAAAAAGTGCAGTCGGTTTTCTGGGCGAGCGAAGCCATGCCCCTCGTCAGTGTAGAGGGCGTATTCCACTGGCAAGTTTTCTTTATGCATTGCTTCTACAATTTGCTCACTTTCTGCCTGCTTAACCCTTGGGTCGTTAGCCCCCTGCCCAATCAGCAGCGGCACTTGGATACGATCAGCGAAAAACAGCGGCGATCGCGCCTTGAGGAAATCCTCTTCCTTTTCCAAGTCGCCAAGGCGATGGGCAAACGTCGCTTTCATTGGTGCCCAGTAGGGGGGGATACTTTGCATCAAGGTCACTAGGTTGCTGGGACCAACGATGTCTACACCGGCGGCAAAAACGTCGGGCGTGAAGGTTAAGCCCACAAGGGTGGCATAGCCTCCATAGGAACCACCCATGATCGCAATCTTCTTGGGCTCAGCAATTCCTTGTTGCACTAGCCAGTTGACGGCGTCAATTAGGTCGTCGTGCATCTTAGCCGCCCACTCGCGATTGCCAGCGTTGAGGAACGCTTTACCGTAGCCGGTGGAACCACGAAAGTTCACTTGCAGCACCGCATAGCCACGATTTGCCAGCCACTGCACGACTGGGCTGTAGCCCCAGGTATCGCGCGCCCAAGGACCACCGTGGACAAGGAGTACCGTTGGCAAATTCTTGGCAGGTATGCCCACTGGCGTCGTCAGATAGCCGTGGATAGTCAGCCCGTCCCGTGCTTGGTACGAAACTGGTTGCATAGATGCTAGCGATAGTCCTTCCAGTTTGGGTTGGTTACTGAATAGGAGTGTACTGATCTTGGAATTTCGGTCGTAGGCATAGTAGTAGACTGGACCATCATCGGTGCGGTAGGCTACGAGCCAGTTTTTGTCAGCGAGGTCGCGGCTGGTGATTGCGAACTCTCCAGAGCGCACTTTGGCAATGGCATCAAAATCAGCGGCAATACTCTGGTCAAGTACCTGCCACTCCTGTTTGTCTTTGTAGAACGAAACTGCCTGGATGACTCGCCGGGTGGGGTGGATGACTATTCCACCAACGTCATACTGTTCATCCTCAGCTATGACAGTTTCTGTGCGAGTGGCAAGATCGACGGCAATCAGACGTTGAGCGTTAGCATCGTGAGAGCCCGTGATGTAAAGAGTTTTGTCATCTGCGTCGAAACTGACGGCACCACCCTGATCATCTGGTCCCCAATGGCGGATTATCTCCCAAGGCTGACTATTTGTTGCTCGGACTAAGAGGTCATAACCCCCATCGGGTGTAGCGGCTGTGGCTGCACGCACTTGGAACTGAGCATCAGCTGTCCAGCCAACAACGTTGCCTGGGTTCTCAGTGTCGAACTCAACTGCACCATTTTTGAGGTTGACGCGGTAGACATCGAACTTTTGCCGGTTATTCAGGTTCATCCCAACTAGCACTTCATCCGGGAAGTTGGGGTCGAAATCCACCGGTTGAGCTTTGACACCTTGGAATGGCGTCAGATCACGGACGATATTAGACTGGATATTGACCGAGTACAAATGAAAGTTTTCGTCGCCGTCTGAGTCTTGCAGGTAAATCAGCTGCTCGGCGTTATAAGTCCAGAAGAAAATTCGGATGCCGCGCTTTTGATCGGCGGTCAACTGGCGATCGTCTTCCTGCCCGACAGTGCGTAGCCATACCTGCAAGACATTCTTATCGTCAGGGGCGATATACGCTAGGTACTTGCCATCGGGTGAAAGTTGCGGACTTGTCCGCTCTGGGTTACCGAAGAGAATATCACGCGGAATTAGCGGTGGCAGTGTGGGTGCGTGTTGCTCGACAGTTGCAGACTGCATTGTTGTCTCCTATGCTTGGCTTGCCTATTCTTACTTTGCCCATAGAAATAGCAAATCACCCAGTCTGGTTAACCGACCAGATCAAGGTGAAAGGCAAGCATTAAAACAAGGATGCGCTCTTTCGTTGCAGTGCGTGACTCGCAAGCGCCCTACTAACCAAAAAAGTTCTTTAGAGCTTTTCCCACATCGTGTGCAGCGTGATCTACAGCCTTACCCACAGTTTTGATAGCATGCTTAACCTCATGTTTTCCACCACTGATCGCCTCGATTTCTGAGTCGCTGAGTTCCTCGCCAGGAACTGTGTATAGCCGAGAGTGTAATGCCTTCGTGCTTTGAATAGACATACATTTTTCCTACTTATTACCTAACTAGTGGGTTATAGAGGTTGCAACTGCCGACTGCAATGCACAAACTCTCTCTAAACGTAGCAAGGTTTTCGCTATGTATGCATTGGATAACATATATTATCTTTTGGCTCAATAGGGGTTTCAAGGCTCGTCGTGGAAACAGGGGGCAGCCAACGCTTTTTACGCGTAAATTTGACGCAGTTCGTCCAGATTGTTCGCCGTCTTGAGTCCTGACTGAATCGCCTCTAATCGCTCTACCTCTTCAATCTGACAGATCTCTGGCAAGAGTCTTAACCCTTGAGTACCAAATTTCAGCTCTAAACCCAATGCAATACCAGACAGCAGCCCTTGGCGCATACCTTGTTGAAGACCTTGCTGCATACCTTGCTGGAGACCTTGTTGGAGACCTTGTTGGAGACCTTGCTGTAAAATTTCTTGATACCAAGGAGATTCCCGTAACACTGCCATATCCCACCTCATGATTTGCTGTACTAAAGGAGTAGACAAGACAAAACTAGCAAAAAATGCTAAGAGAGGTTCTAATTCGCTTAACTGCTCATCTCGTAAAACTTGCAATGCCCGTTGCACTTGTGACTCATCACCACCACCCCTAAGCACAGGCACAAATGGGAGCAGAGTGGGAAGGGGTTGTTGAAAGACTGCTTCTGCCTCCACTTCCCAAAGATTAATCACATGATAGTCCTGCGTGGCTTGCAAGCCTCTAAACTCAGATGAATATCGAGTTGCAATTACTACAGAAGCTGCTGGCGGCAGGATGTTAATCAGTACCGGATAGGTTGGCAGGTTGTACCGTTCTTCTGCTAGGGCTGCATAAGCTCGCATCCGCTGGGGCATCCGAGAGGTGTAGCGCAACTGCAACTCATTAAGTACCAGAAATTCCCCGTCTTGGGGACTATAGGCACGGAGTAGCACATCGCTCTCGCGGCTAATCCACTGGAATTCCGAGGTAACAATCTCTCGCGCCACCACATCGGGAATCTGCGTCACCCATTGCACCCAGAGGTCGGGTGCCAAACTAATCAAGCGCTTGCTACCAATGTCTGCTGATTTAGGCATACGTAGTAGTTTATTACTAAAACAAGGTGCGCCGTCTTCGGCTACAACGCTTGAGTCATAGATTCAGCAAACATATAAGTTGTTCAACTATTATAACTTCACGTGCTGAAGCTCGTTCTGCACAAGCTGGAGATATGATCTAAGTACACCCAATGCTAGTTAGTCACTTATGATTATCGCCACTGTAAAAGACTTCATTCTTGCTGAATCCAACGCTTGAAGGTAACGTATGGCTGATATCAACATTTTTTTGAGAATGGTAAATCAGTAAAATATAATCCCAACCAAGTGTAAAAACCATGTTTTATAGTCAAATAAAACAGTAATCGAAACCCACAACGAAGTAGAAAAAATATTTAACTTATAGTTAACAAACGTGAATTTAAGTACGAAAAGCTATACGGCTTGAAAGCAAACAGGATGAGGGCTAGACGATGAAACCAAAATACGATTCCAGCCAAAGCAACCAAGATGCTGTTGTTCCGACCCCGCTCGGCAAAACGCTAATCACCATTGGGTTCGATGATTACATTCTGGAGTGGTTCCGCAATCAAGTACACGAGGTAGATAATGGTAACTATCAAACTTTAATTAATAAAGCATTGCGTGAACACATTCAGCATCACCTAGACTGGTCTGAAGTGGAAAAGAAGACCAAGGAAGAGTTAACTTTCGTGTTTGACCTATTGGCACGTATTATCGCTCTCAAAAAAGGCAATAACTCAAAAAACCTAAGTTGGCGTATAATAGCATCATACTTGTACAAATCTATAGCTCCAACAGTTAGGGAAAAAGTATATGTCACTGGTTGTGGTACATTTATTGTATTTGCTTACCTTGGAGGACTAATACGTCCTCAGACAATGTTACTTTATCAATATAAACTAACATTAGGTTGTATTAGTATTGTTTTCCTTTATTTGTTTGTAATAGTTAGTAAGTTTAGGAATATTAAGCAACAAGAAAGCACGGAAGAAATAATAAAGGAAGATATCGAAAAAGCTAAGGAAGAAGTTTTGTTTGAGCAACAAGTAGTTAACGAACTCTATAAAAATGTTCAAAAACACACTGTAAAAATTGTTGAGTCAAAACTTAAAATTTTAATTGGAGAAAGGCAGATTAGGGCTAAAATAGCTGCATTTTTTTTGCCAATTATAGCTCTTGGTCTTGTTATAATACTTATAAACATTTTGGGTATTCCCATTATTTCTTTGGCAATAAATTACTTTATGGCGCGGTAGTAGGAGTAGCGGGGATTGTAGCATTTATTCGACCCATACTCGAATTTAGTTTGGAATCAGGTTTGCAATGGCAAATCATTAGATTTAAGAGGTGCTTGTCTCTCTTAGAACAAGCGCAGGTTTTAGAGAATAATAACGTTGCTCAAACCAAAAAGGCAGGGTAAGCGCAAGAAGCAATAAAAGTACTTGGCTCTCAATAATACTGAGAATAATCGCAATAAAGCTAAGAATCAAACTTCATTATTGGGATTAGCATTGCCTATATATCATATTTTGGGCATTTTTTTATTGCGCTTACCCTGACCAAAAAGGTAGGTAATCCCAGCTAGCAACTAGATGATCCGGCATTCCCTGACATCACATACCGTCGCGGAGCTAGTGGTCAGCTATTGCCGGTTTTGCGCGAGAGTGGGCTGCGGGTGCAGTCAGTGGTGATTGCTTTTCAGCAATGGGGTCTATTGCCGAGCCAGATTGCTGACGAGTATAACTTGACGGAGGTTCAGGTGAATAACGCTTTAGCCTTCTATGCAGCGCACACCTTGGAAATAGACACGGCGATCGCGGTTGAGCAGAACCTTGAAGCTGCCAATGTCTAGGTCGCAGTTACACCTGGATGCCGACACATCTATTAAAGCTTTACACCTAGCCCTAGTGCTTAAAGAGACACAAGCGTCTGACTGGACTGGGCAAGTACGCTGGCTGAATCAGTGGCAAACGTGAGCGGTTGCACATTAACAATCTGATAGGAAGCGTTTGCGAAAAACTTGGACAAGCTCAAGTATAAAAGTGTGGATAGCAGAACCTGCCAATCGCGCTACGACTAGCCCGCTGTACTACCCAAAAAGCCTGGACATTTATAATTCTGTCTTCTACTGTGATGAATGAGAGTTATCGCAGTGGAGGATTGTCTTTCAATGCCAGAGAATCAGTGGGCTAGTGGACTGTATGAAAGTAAACATTCCTTTGTTTGGCGATATGGTGCAGACTGTTTAGAGCTTTTGTCGCCACAGCGAGGTGATCGCATCCTTGATCTGGGATGTGGAACTGGGCACTTAACGCAAGAAATTGCTGCGCACGGTGCGATCGCCATTGGCATCGACAAGGCACCGACGATGATTGAGCAGGCTCGGAAAAACTATCCAGACTTGCAATTTGAAGTCGCAGATGCGGCCAATTTTCACTTTGAAGAACTGTTTGATGCGGTGTTTTCTAATGCGACGCTTCATTGGATAAAGGAGCCAGAACGAGTCATCAGTTGTATCTGGCAAGCTCTAAAACCTGGTGGTCGTTTTGTGGCGGAGTTTGGTGGCAATCGAAAATCAACTACGACCAAAGCTATATCGGGATGGAACTTGGTTTGCTGATTACAAAAGAATCCGAGTTGTTGCCACGAAAGAATAGGCTCTCTTCATCTGTTACTACGTGCCTTAACTCTGGCGGCAAGAAGCCCTGCCCCTGCGGCAACGGTGCCCAGAACAAAACTAGGCTCCGGAATAGGGCTAGGTATAGGTAATGAAATGTATATGGGTTGATCTGTTGAAGAGATAGGTGAAGAGATAGGAATGTCAACTGTGGGAGTTGACGGCGGTGTGTTTGGAAACCCACCACCGGCACGCTCCGTAGTCACTGGTGATGAAGCTGCTACTGGAGGACCCATCAATACTACTGGTCTATTCCAGGGTGGGTTACTTGATGACGTATGATGTGTGCTTGCCGCTAATGGTATGACTATGGGCAAGAGTGCGAGTGGCAGTAGGCTCAGGGGGAATGTATCTGAAGATGTGTCTGGTGGTGTGGCGAACGGCGGCGGGGCTACCGGTGGTGTGAATATATCTGAGGGTGTGCCTGGTGGTGTGACGAACAGCGGCGGGGCTACCGGTGGTGTGAATGTATCTGAGGGTGTGTCCGGTGTTGTGAATAGGAGAAGTGGCGGTTCTCCAGATGACGTGACTGTGGTAGGCGGTTTGCCAGGAGGCGCGACTGTGGTAAGTAGTTAAACAAAATTAATTACATAATTTCTGCCAAATTCTCTTAAAATTTTCTCGACAGATGCCACAAAAGTTGACCAGGATTTATAAGCCTCTATCTCAATCCATT
>JAABUZ0100002315.1_pt1 | contig 32153 bp, 40 predicted proteins | sample 5562091 | NCBI WGS metagenome assembly JAABUZ01 (sample SAMN12813069, study PRJNA571459) | rock metagenome | isolation source: Antarctica rocks | place: Antarctica: Victoria Land, Linnaeus Terrace sud | collected 2015-12-21
TTATTTCAGGCAGCAGCCTCGACCGACCTGAACGCTCCGGGCCCTCCTAAGCAAGTTCTCCTAGGAGAATTAGGAATGAGGGTAGGTTTGGGAGCTGGTTTTGGATCGAACGGGATCAAACCTTACTTGCCTGTTCAGGCAATTCTCCCAGGAGATTTCTCCTAGGAACGAGGGTAAGTCTGAATACGACGGCCTTGTGGAATCTGCATCAAGAGATAGAGATATTTATAAGTCCTTCACCTACGGCATAGGATCTACTCAAAGCGTCTGTTACACACTTCGAATATCCCGAAGAGGCATTCACTTGGCGGATGGCGGGTAAGGAACTGAGCTTCATAAAAGCGTGGAGCATTGGTAGCATTGGCGGAGCACGGACGATTTCGCCACTGTTCTATGCCAATATGAAGCCAAAGTTGATCAAGCACTTCCCAGTCCAAGAGCTCGAAGACGGCTGATGTGAAAATTTACGTATACTACACCAAGGTCTGAACAGGACATGAGAAAGATGAAAGAATAATCAATTACTCAACTTTACATGGTCTTTTGAGCGTCTGACAATATATCCTATAAATGAGCCAGCTTTGACTAGAAGTAATTGAAAATTCACTGTGATTTGACTCAGTGACTGACCACTTCGGTGAAGTAGAGAGAACGACTCGAAAAAGATCCCAGGTAAATGCGTTCCAAGTCGGATGGCAAGCCTGAGATCGTTTCCAGGTGTTGGAGACTTGAACAACACACTGGAATTGAGCGCTCCAAGAAGGACAAGCAGAGAGACAACATTTGTAAATCTTATCAAAATCTAACAGAGCAAGGTAGATCACTTAGAAGATAGAAGTCAAATTGAAACACCAATTTTCGACCAGGAAATTGCCTACTCTAATCTCTAATGACCCATTTCCCCGCTCACCGCTAGTAGGGTTGCGTTTTCAGCCCTGCCGTGACAAAAATGACGTTCGCGGGAAGGTGTGTCGTTGTTCATAGTCCGAGCCTCTCGTTGGAAACGAAGTGACCCCCTCCGGCACACCTGTACCCTGAAGGCTGCTTGATCCATTGAAAACCCTGGCAACACACTCCCATTTGCCGTAAGCTAGCTTGAGCCCGAGCTTCCTGACGTCTCCTTTCCTCCTCCTCGAGGCGCGCCCTCTCTAGTTCCGCCAGAGCATTTTCACGGGCTCGTCGTGCCATTTGCTCTTCCAGCCTGGCCTTTTCTCGTTTGCGTTTTATCTCCTCGATCTCGGCATCATTCTTTGCTTTGATCTGCGCTAACACCTCCACTTGTGCTGCCTGGGCCTGCTCAGCTTCTCGGGCCTGTTCCAGCTTCCGTTCACGGTCCAAAGTTTCCTCCCGCGAAAACTTCAAAGCGAGATCTGCGGCCTGCTTGTCGGATTGCAGCTGGTTCCAAACTTCATCTGAAACTTCTGGATCTCGATCACTTGTTGTCTGTGGAGGCACGGATTCTTTCTCCTTATGAGCATCAAGAGCTTTTTCAATGTCCTGCGATGTGCTCGTGGCAGTTGAGACCGGAGGTATGGCGTCGTGAACCTGAGCCAAATCCTCCAGGGAATGCGGACGTCTCCTTGGCGGAAGATTGGCTCATCTGTCTCGTCGCTCAGCCAGCAGGAGCGACAGGCAATCCTCAGCTTCCTTCGAAGAGAGTGTCAAGGGAGACGTTGGGCTTCTCATAGCTCTGAAGGCGGAGCTAATCATGCCCTTGGCCAGAGTCTGCACGTCTCTAGCGTTTCCCCAAAATGATAGGCAGGAAAGCTCCTTAAGTATACCAGCCATTTTTCTGTATGGGGCAGAGAGACTTTCCTGTAGAGCCGCAACGCTAATCTCCTTCTCCTTGAGGTGGCGGTCTAGCAACTGTAAACAGTGGTCAGGCGTCATATCACGGAATATGATCTCCTCTGAAAAGCGACTTGACAATCCCGGATTCACCGCCATAAGCCTGTTCATGTCACTGTCGTAGCCTGCAAGTATGACAACGACTTTGCCAAAAAACTTGGGCTTGGTAATGACATCCACTAGCTCATCGATGGCCTCCGACGCGAAATGACCTTCTCCAAGGCGATATGCCTCATCCACGAAGAGCACCTTTCCCAGAGCTCTCTCGAGCATATTTCGGGTTTTGGGCCCCGTCTGTCCGACATACTGTGCGACGAGATCAGAGGCAGAGCACTCAATGACCTCAAAGAAGGAGAGAAAGCCCATATCGTAGAATACTTTCCCCATTTTCCGAGCCGTCGTAGTTTTCCCGGTGCCTAGGACGGGTCAGAGAAGAGTTATGGATCAGGACGAGGGGACTTACCCGGTGGACCCTTGAAGACAAAGTTTGTCGGGATTTTGTCGCGAGGATCGAGTCCTCGAGCTTTCATTCCACGGACGACCTGCTGATATCCCTCGAGCTTGGAAACGACGGCCTCGCAGCCTACAGTATCCTCGAACAGCTTTCCGAGATTCGTGGCCGCATCCACCTCTCGGTCAAAGGCTGCGTCAAAGTCCTGTGCTTCAAAGATGGCATCAAATGACCGCTCTCCGAGCGGTTTCAACGACTGCCTAGTCTGGTAGCTGGCCTTTGCCTTGCCAAGCAAATTTTCAACCTCGCCAGCATTGCCAAAATGGGGCCGGTTGCGAGCTCGACCGAGAACCTCAATGGCTACTGACTTCGCCCTTTCCGTTGCATGAAGGCCTTGGTCTTTGAGCTTGAGCTCAAGGATCTGTCGCATTTCCGAGTCTGAAAAGTCTTGGAAACGAAACGCGTCGGCTATTGGGGATCTCCGAGAGAGACCAGGATTGACATTCTGGAACATCTCTAGAATTTGATCTTCATAGCCGAGAAGAAGCACACATCGATCCTCCCCTGGGACACTTTGTACCTCCGCAACAAGCGTATCGATCACTGCGGTTTTATACGGATCGCTTTGGTTCCCCGTCGCACCGGTGCCGGTGTATAGCATATAGGCCTCGTCGATAATCAATACCTTGCCGACTGTTGTCGCCAAGATTGCCTTTGTGTTACTCTCAGACTGCCCCAGAGCGCCGCCAATAAAGTCTGCCGGGTTCTTGGTGACGACTGTTGAAATCACAATCAGCAACTAAGACGTACCCGCAGCACAGGGAAAAGACAGACCTTCGCCATTACTGAGGACGCCTAGATCGGTTAAAATCCGACCGTACAGCTTGGCAACCGAGGTCTTGCCAGTGCCAGGCGATCCAAGGAAGACCCGATTGAGAGAAAACTCAATGGGCGGCATGTCCTTCAGTTCCCGATGATAATTCGTCTCGATAAAGCCGAACATGGCGCGAACTGACTCTTTGACGGAATCCAGCCCTATCAGGTTCTGAAGCTTTTTCCAGGCTGTGCTCTGGATGATGGCTTTAGATGGATCCGGGCCAATGAGATCTTCCTTTGTTAAGAGAAAATCGTCGGGTCTTAACCCGTCTTTACGCTCTCGGTTGAGCCGCTCACCTTGACGTTCTGAGATCTTGAAGAATGTGTTCTGCAGCGCCCCGGCGTTGCCAAAACCGTCGCGGCCTCGACCTCTCCCAAGGCGGCGGACGACTATGCGAGCGTATAGACCACTCATGCCATCCTCGACCTTCATTTTGCCGCTATACTTTTTATTGATGAATTGGTCCATCATCTGTAGAAATTCGTCATCTTCGTAGTCCGCAAACTGGAGCGAGTAAGGGATCCGACGACCGAGACCCGGATTGTGTTGGAAAAACTTCTCCATCTCCTTGTTGTAGCCGGCGAAGATGAAGACTATCTTGCCAACGTTGTTTTCGATTTCTGCGAGCAGAAAATCGAGGACCGCATTACCACCATAATTGTGTTGAGCTGTCAACTGATAGGCCTCATCCACGAAAAGAGCACCTCCACCAGCATTTTGAATCTCCTCGATGTGTTTTCTGACCATGGAAACGCCATCGTTGGCAAGACGCGAGCCTGTTGTTTCTATGAACGAACTTCCAGGTAAAACCCCAACAAGCGTCAAAAATTTGGCGTAGAGGCGAGCAACGGTGGTTTTCCCTAAAGGTGGAATCAATCGGTCAACTAATGACAGCGACGTTGAAAGGAAAAGAGCATACCTGTTCCCGGGTTCCCTAACAACGAAATGTTAAATCGTTCATTCTTTAAGGTCGAATTCTGGCGTGTGGTGGTATCGATCTTTGCCTTGATTCGGAGAACCTGGGACTTGACGTCTTCCAGGAGTCGATGGCGGGTTTGCTGACATTTTCCGTATCTTTCTGACGCTGCCATTCCTCCTCTGAAGGAGACTTTTGATGAGGAGTCGATCGATGCTCCGCAGGCATTGGCTGCTGACTGGGCATAGCTGACTCATTGACTTCTGATTTGGATTCGTCGGGAGGCGCCTGTTTCTGAAGTTTGGAGGAATCTTTCGAATGGGGTGGCGAGGATGTCGTGCGGGAAGCCAATGCCGTCATGGCAGTTAGGTCAGCCTTTTTCTGTTGAATGGCGTCTGCCCTCTCTTTCGATATCTGACCGTCCTTCAGCGCCAGCACCTCCAGGTCTATCTTCTCCTCCAATTCTGCCATCTGTCTCGCATGCTCTCGTTGTTCGGCATCGCGCTTTTGCTGCAGTTCAAAGGCCTTTTTCTGCTTGCGCTCGACGGCTCGGGCCTCGTGGTCGCATTTGTGACACGAGGGAGGGCGTTTCGTCTGGCACATCCATGACTGTGGATGACCCTTGGGACATTGCGAGTACAGTAAATGATCGCATGGCATTTTTGAATGGTCATGTAGCTGGTGACATCGCTGTGGGCATGCGTGTATGCCGCAACTGAGGATGGTCTTACTGAAATCGATTATTAGAGCAGAAAAGGCGGTCCGTTCAGTGTTGCTCACCATGGCTCCTTGCATCCCCCATCTGGACATTCCTCTTCAAAATCTTCAGCCCGTCGTAAGATGGACGTTCTATCTGGGTGTCTCTCGCACTTGACAGGAAACCCGTCGTAGATGTTTCCCCGCTGCCTGAGCAGGTCGAAGAATTGAATCCAGATCTCTTTGCCTTTGCGGGCATTCAAGAAAGTCTCGGCGTCCCCAATCATAAGAAGAGCGTCACGAGCCCGCGACAGGAGAACGTTCAGTCGCTCCGGATGGGCCATGAATCCAATGTCGCGAGAGACATTGCTTCTGGTCAATGTGACGAGGACTATTTCGCTCTCTTCCCCTTGATAGTTGTCTACGTACGATGGGAACTGTCAGCGGCATGTGCAATAATGTGGCCTTTTTCGACTGTCAAGTAGGGGGGTGTGGAGCGAAGTGTATACAAAACCATGCAGGGAATTCATGCCTACCAATAGTTGCGATTCGAATCGGACGCCTCGATAGACGCGCACTCGCAGCCGGCAAAAGGCCAGCACGTACCAAATCGTAGGAATCGAGATCATTGAGGATTGGGTCATTCTCCTTGCTGAACAACTCTCGCAGCAGATGTAATTGGGCAAGGTAGGGAGTCAACACCACAATTTTGTTCTGACCATATCCTTGCTGTCCGAGATAGCGAACACACTTCAGAACCATGTCTCCCTCAAAGGTGTTTCGCTTGGAAGATGAGCTCATGTCTCTCCGGTCCGAGACCTGAGGCATATTGTCCTCAGGGTAGGTGTGATTGACGAAAAGGATGTTATCTCGAAAACCACGGAGGTTAGGCCGACTTAGTGTCTTGCGTGCATCGACAAGGTCAGGATATGTCAGCTGACGGATAAGCGACGAGATCTCTGGACGCATGCGGTGTTGCTCTGTAAGAGTCTGATGCGGGAAGCCCTTTACGACGAGCCGCTCGAACAAAGATCTGTTGAGATCGTACCCTTCACCTTTTTCTACGCTGAGACGGTGATTGTTGACTTTTGGTCGCAGCTGTTTGTGATCTCCTATAAGGATCAACTGCTTGGTTCGACAGCCGAGGGCGGTGATGATGTGACTTTCAAGGATTTCGCCCGCTTCTTCCACAAGGAGCACGTCCGGGGACGTTGCCTGGAGTTCCTTCACATACATTGCAGCCGCAGTCGTCGTGCAGCCCACGATGCGTTTGCTCTTTATGATGTGAGCGTTTTTCTCGTTAAACATGCCGTCGAGCCGGCTCAAGCAATTATTGTACTCCTGAATAATCAGGTGAAAGTCCGAAGCTCGTTCTTTGAGTATCTCCAGCCTCCAGCCAGCGAGCTTGACGTGCCTCGCAGGCATATCCAAGCGCCAAATCCGATGGGATGCCTTTGGGATATGATTTTTGAAAATTCCGGCATCCATACCTTGACTCCATCGATCGAGCAAGTAGAATCGATTGACTGCTTTACCCCGCCTCCCAATGTGTGTCATGCCATCCGAGGCTTCGGGTACGGTCAGCGCCGCGTAAAAAGCCGGATCCTCGGGGGGGAATTCGAGGTACTGCATCAGATGCTCCTTCTTAACAGTGGCCGATTGATACCTAGTAAAAGCGTCTCGCAAGCGGTCTTCGAGATGATCGAGCTCTGATCTGAGTCCTTCGATTACTCTCCAAGCCGCCTTACTGTGTTTGAAGTTGGTCGACTGTTCCAAGATGCCCAAAGGTTTTGTACGCAGAGTCGACTTCCCTCCAAGCCGCACCAAACTTTCTGGCTGGATACCTATATCAAGCAAGTCTTCGAGGAATTGGTCGAGGGCGTGGTTGGTATAGCACACGACGAGGATCGTCTTGTCGGTCGAATCGTGGAGGATCTTAGCGATCAGTGCACCGATAAAAGACTTGCCGGTACCTGTGAGAGGTCCGGATAAGAATGGGAGTCCATTTAGATGAGAGAGATTGATTCTTACCTGGCGGGCCTTGGATCAAGCTGACGCTTTGCGTTAACCCTGAGAGGAGAGACGCAATCTGCGACACATCCAGCCGAACTGAGCTTGCGGTTTTCAGGATGGATTTTAGATCTCCCACCGGGTTGGCCTTGATCTTGCGGATGATGTCTAATGGCTGAGAAGATGATTCCAGTGTGGAACTTGGTGAACTCAAAGAGAGCAGCTCATCTAGCAGCGGTAGGTCGTTCGCTTACTGGAGTCGCCTCAGGACCGGTGCGAACGCAAAGACAGCCGTGTCTATCTGCACCAATGTAATCCGCTTCGCCGTTTTCACTCTGAGAAGCGCATTGGTGGTGCCGGCCTCGCTTGCAAATTGCAAGGTGACGATTGGGGGCTCTTCTGCCAGCAAATCTATGTTTCTGTTAATAGTTGGGAAGGCAACGACCGCTCCGTCGGCTAGAAGGCATGCCACAGACTGGTGCTTGAAAAGATTGCGGTTGTCCTTGAGATAGGCTTTCCGGTCCTTGGGTTTGCCCTTGAATAATCGAGGAATGTCGGACTTGCACAGGAACTGCATACCCCACGCCTGGCGCCGGTTGGGTACACCGCAATCAATGTCGAGTGGCATTAAGGAATCGATGACCAAACCTCTGCGATATCCCTTTTTCTTTCCAAGCACGATCTGGAGCTCCTCACGTATTTCTCCAAGCATGTCCTCGCGGAGAAGGCGAAATTGATTGTCAAGATGGACTGCCAGACGAGAACATTCCCTGTCGGGATCTTCGACTGCTTCGGCAACAAGAAGGAAAGGCGGCTCTGCAGAAGTGAGCTCGTCAGCCGTGGGAAGGATGGAGATTTGTCGAAAGTCCACGAAATCATTGTCGTGCCGGCCTCCGGGACCACATTCGCCGTCGACCGGGGCCGCCGAATTGAGGGTCGAGAGGATATGTTTGATCTTTTGACCCATTGTCCGAATCTCGAAGTGAGGAGAGCTGAGCAGAAGCTCTCGTGCGGTGAGGTCTTGCGCCAAGTCATGATATTCCAAGGATTTCTCCAGGGGAAGCGAGAGGAGCTCCACAAGGAGCCAAGCAAAGGACTGCGTAGCGCCCTCTTGCAAGCTGCCGTCTCTGTATTCCTTGACGAACACATTCCAAAAGATCGGTGGCTTCACGATACGCAGGACGACCTCACGCAGAAGGTCTCCTCCACAGATAGTCTTCAGAGCCGGAGCTTGGAGATACCGGAGAAGCTCCGTAGCACGACCATTGATGAAAATGGGGGAGATGCTAAAGCGCATACAAGCCTGCACAGGCGGCAGACCATTGTGGCTAGATATTATCTCGTGGACACAAGTTGGTGGATCAGCCTGGGCGCAGATGGCCTCAATGAACAGGTTGCCATTCTGAGAGGTTTGCAAGATGTGCTTTCCGGACAGGACGCCTCGGTAATAATTGGCGAGTAGAGCACCTCTAGGACTCTCAGGATGTGATAGAGATGCGGACATTTGCGAAAATCATGTACGAGCTGCTATCATGAGGTCGTTGCAGCAATGACTTGACTTGACTCCAGGAAGTGATTCACAACCCCGCCAAGACCTTGGGACTCGGACACCATCGGGGATCCCCGTGCCTCCACCATACTCTTTTCGGCCAAGATTTGCGGGCTTGTCGTGGCACCACTGGGTTGCCCCCACCATCATCCCTCGACCCCGTTTGAAACCTTCGCAACATATCGACGGAGGATCTGCTGTTCAACCCTCACCCTTGTTCCCAAATTTGGACGGCGCTCGTTTGTATTTGCAGCTTTGTTGTTGCAGAGGTCAAAAGTTGTTCCATGTGTACGTCCTGAATCGATGTCTACCCGAGGCTCTGCTTATTATCGGTCTAACCATGGACGCGGTGGAACGTCCCGAGCGTCTCTCACAAGCAAATGGAGGGGCGCTTCGGCTTCTCCTGATGGTGATGAGTTGCCACTAGGCGACCTGCTCGTTGGACTCAATGCTGCCGATATTTCGCCGTCAGATGGCGCCCCTCAGATATCAAATTTTCAATGCATCGCGTCCTACAATTGGCTCGACAGCAGCGAGCCTACTATTCTTGTCCCAGGCAAGTCCATCTCTTGTTGACTCTCCATGCGGACTGAAAATCGACTGCTAACCTTCCAAACTGCAAAGGTTCTCCTGCGATTTGGTCTCCTCCAGCTCATCTTCGAAGGCTTGAACCAGACAAAGGCGAAGTGTTCATCGATCAAAATGCTGCACGTTACAGATCCTTCCCGTTGGAGCCGATGTTTCGTGCCATATACGAGGTGCATCCCGAGATCGATCTGGAGGACGTCGATGTTGTCATTTGCAGAAATACCATGGCCAAACTCTTTGATTTCGTCACCATGAACTCAAAGAATTTTGAGATTGATGTGGATATTATCGGAGACAAAGCCGTATTCATCAGGAAGGAAAGGAAGGCCACGGAGTTCATCGACGGATTTCGAGGATTCGGGCACACGTTCCCAGAGGAGTATACAAGATGGGGCAGTGAGGTCAAAGGGTCCAGTTCCCATCACCGAGTCGCCGAATACGAATTCGCTGGTTTACAGTATCTCCTTCGGTTCGAGAGCGACGGCTATCTTGTGGAGAAGGCTGCGAGTGTCCAAAAAGCTCCTCCAGCACGACAAGGAGGCAAGGCCGATCTCATCGATACCACGACTTTACTGAGCTCCGGTAAGATCATGACCATCGGTGAAAGACGGCCTACCACAGGCCATGGACTTGTCATCCGTACCGGAGGTAGTGAGGTCGATCAAGCAGCCGTGGTCGAGATCAAAACCCGTGCTGTTCATAAAGTCCTGGACATGGATATCGTGTTGCCTCGACTTTGGATATCCCAGACACCAAATTTGATTGCTGCTTATCACAAAGGTGGCCGATTCAATGATGTGCAAATCCTTGACGTGCGCAAAGACATTGGAGGCTGGGAGGAGCAAAATTCGGTAAATCTGCGAAAACTGGATACAGTCATACGACGGATTATCGACACTGTCCGGAATACCATCACCATGAAATGCCGTGTCAGGCGAAGCGACAGCGGAAAACTGGAGATATGGGAGCTTGATATCAGTCATCAAAACGCCCTACCTGACGACCTGTGCCTCAAGTTGAGGGAGGATAAGGGCCTCGAGGATGAGAATGACGGATGGAAGCACATTGGACAGGGTAACCCTGCGAGGGATTTTCGCGAAGACAACGACTTTGAAGGTGACCAGGACTATGATGATCGGCACGATGAGTCTGACAAGGACTTCACCGCATGCAGTTCAGAGGACTGTGGGAATTGTGGACATTGTGATTACTAGCGCTGTAGCCACAAAACCTGTTGTCTTGAAAAGCAAGTGCAGTGACACCAACATCGTATCTAGTAGGCCAAATGGATGATATGGAGGATTGCGTCGGTACCGTTCCTTCTTGGAGATTTAGATGTAAAACATGGTATCCCGAAGATCTGGATGAACCTCGCGAGTCCATCGAGCCAAGTTGGTGTCAAAGGCGCCACCGCTGATAGAAGAGTTCACCCCTCAACCGTCCAACCCCCACGTATCTCAGCAACCACGCGAGATGATAAGAAGAACCACATATTAGAGTTACTCCGAATCACAATTCGAATAAGTTTTATCTACAAAATTTCTACGTAAGACGTTTTTAAAATGTGATGTTCGAATCCTGAATTTAGCCTTATAGGGGTGGATGGCACGTCATGTTACATAAAAATACTTGTCAATAGAGGGGCCCCTTAAACTAGCCCCTAAGCTAGCCCCTAAAGGTCCCCTAAGAGTGGTTTTAGGCGCTCGTAAGGGGATCTCCCAGGGACGGCTCCGGGGTGGCCCTAGGGCTCTCATTGACAAGTATTCTCCACATGACGTGGATGGTTGAGGGGTGAACTCTTCTATAGACGAGCGTGTACCATCGGCGGTGGTCTCCTTCTATGCTATCACGGCTTACTTCCAATTGTAATTCTCGGTCTTTAGGAAAGGTTTAATCTGCAATTGACCAAGATCTTCGTCTTTGATAAGGCTAGCCTTCAGCTCATACAACTTCATAACTGACAAATGTCTTGCCGACCTCAATCTGCCAAAGTTCTCTCCGAAGCATATCAAGGTATTAGAAAAGTATATGGGAAAAAGTGTCTTGAAGGTTTCAGCACGCGGCCAAGTGATGTGCTGTAAGGTGGCGGATGACCGGACTCACCCCTCTATCGATCGAGAGTTTCACTGCCTCCAACGAGTATCAACTGCCGGGCTCGACCCCCCATTGCGAATACCAAGGCTCTGTGGAGTTATCGAGTCAGGGAATGATACTGCCATTGGGATTCTTATAACCAACATCACGCCGAATCCAGAAATTCCGAGACTTGGTCTGATTGACATCAGCACCGTCGCACTCTCTCGGAGGAAGAAATGGGCCAGCCAAATCGAAGAGGTCGTCGAGAAACTTCATGATATTGGAGTAATATGGGTGATGCGAAGGCGGACAATATCCTCATCGACAGGAGTGACGATACTTGGGTAATTGACTTCGTAGGAGGCTGGACAGAACATTGGGTCCACCCAGAGTTAGCGAACAGTATGAAGGGCGATCTACAAGGTCTCGAGGGTATCCTTCGTTTTCTAGGAGTATAAAAAGCACCACGACTGCTTGTTGTGCTCAAATCCGCACCCTGAGACTGATACAGGATGATGGAAGGAACAGATCACCGTGGGAAGGGAACGGGAGAGGGGCTGACTGGGGAGAGAAGTGATTGAGGCATCCGATTGTCGGAAAGGGTCTGGGGAAAGCTGTGAATTACAATGATACCAGGGATGGGACAATTTCCGGTAGCCGTCCACAGCACCGCGATGCCGATCAATTTCTTCAGCTTCCCCGGCGAGGTCCGGAATAAGATCTATGAGAAGCTCCTCGTATTCTCGGAACCCATTATATTAGAAATGGCCACGGACCCTTCGTGTGACCTCTATAGGGTTTTACCGACTACTGATCCGTGTACCTCTGGATTATTACGCCTTTGTCCAGCGATTCTCCTCGCGAACAAAAGGGCACACAGCGAAGCCAGCCCACTGCTTTACTCCAGAAATCGCTTCAGACTACAGGACCCAGGATTGGTGGACGAAACCCAAGGTGCGATTCTCACCTCATTTCTCGACCACATCGGGCGCCAGAACGCAAGCTTTCTCCGCCACATCTGCATGGCCTTCCCGGCCTTCGACGAGTACGACCTCGGAAGCGTCACGCTCCAAGAAGACAGCATACGCACCCTGGAACTTGTCCGAAATAACTGCACGAATATTGCCACACTCGAGATGTCGCTACAGACCACTACTGCAATGGAGTTCGCCATTGATGCGCTCGACAGTCCACGGACCGCCGCCGAGGCGCTGGTGCTGGTAAATGCGCGCTTCAAGGCTATCTCGTCGCTGAAAGAGGTCATTGTCAACGTGTACGATGAAACCCCTAGTGATGATCTGAGGAAGAAGATCCGCGGCTGCGGATGGATAATCAAGGTTACAGAACTGGAAGAATCGGACGGCGTTGGACTTTTTGATGAATACGACGACTATGCAGAAGACGACTATGCCGAAAAGAGGAGAGAAGAGGAATGGGAGGAGGAATATTACAGGAGGAGACGCGATCTTTATTGGAAGAACGATTCTGATTACGATTGAATATATTCTGCGCTTCTTCCTTTAGATGGTTGTATCCTCATCTATCTTTCTCTTTCCGTCGTTTGTGTATAGCTTTGCTCGCACTTGTGACTTTCTCATAGTCGCTGCGTGAAGATTGTCGATTTTCAGATCCATCCGAGTGGAGAGCGTGGACATGCCGTTGCCAGCTCTACCGCCATCGTCGACCACTCGATCTAAACCTTCCTTCTCCGGCGCCTTGCGTCGAATTCTTCAGCCACGTACGAAGAAATCGGCACAAGGATGGGCCAAATCACTCAAGGCGAAGCAAGGTATCACTCTTGCTTCAGCGGAAGCTAAATTTCGCAGGCACTTGTCCGCATCTCCCAATATATACAAGATTCACGCTGAGATACAGATCCTTTTTTACTACGAAATGCACCCTAATATCAGGCGGCCAAGAGTGGTCTGCTCCAGCAAGAGCGCGTGCTTTCTCTGCGACCTCTTCATTAAAATCCACGCGAAATTCTACGTGGCAAGAACCCATGGAGTACTTTACTGCAGACTGCCAAAAATGCAGCAGGCGGGGGGGGGGGGCCGGGGTCTCTTCTTTGTTAAAGATGGAGGCTCGTTTGCAAGGGATCTGTTTTCTATGGTGCTGGAGAAGGTGAAATAATCAAAGTAGGAGTGTGCAAACTTGGGAGCTGTCAAAATAGAAATGGACGTTTGATACGTCAAGCTGATCCAATCGTTCAATGAGAACAGCACTCAACTGAGCTTGTGTCCCGCTCCATACTGATCCTCAAACTTCGGAATCACCTCACTCTGCTGCATTGCTTTCCCCATAGCTGCACGACCAGTAATCCCTCGATCCCGCGAGAGCTGCTGCAGGGTAGCATCCGACATCTGTCCTAATCACTGCGTCGCTCCAACCCCAGCAGTTACTCGCTTAGCCGAAATAAGATCTCCAAGCGTTGCGACGATCACCTGATCGGCATCTTGGGCCGCGGAGACATCTTCGAATACGTTGACGTGGACTTTGTCCATTTGTTCAGATGCTTGGGCGCAGATGGCAAGGCATTGTTTGATGCTGTCCTTTTCCTCTTGCACCTTTTCTCGCTCTATTAAATCTTCACCCGACGTCCTGGCGCCTTGTGAAGAGGGGTTCTGCCGTCCGGAGTCGATTTTTTTGGAGGTGCTCTTCGAGCTTGGAGGTCGTGTTGGTGAGCATTTCTTTACATTGCTTGAGGATATTGGCCGTGACTCGTTCAGCCGAAACAAGGCTACCCAGCGTTGCAACGATCATTTGCTGGGTATCTTGGGTTGCCGAGACATCTTTAAAGACGTTGAGTTGGACCTGGTTAATGTGCTCGGAGACCTGGGCGCAAATATCAAGGCATTGTCTGGTGCTATCCTTTTCCTCTTGAACTCGTTCTCTCTCAGCTCCATCTTCGTCGGATATCTTGGCTCCTCGTAAGCATAGGATTTGCAGTCTGGTGTCAATTTCTTGGAGGTGCTCTTCGAGGTCGGAGGTCGTATTCGTAATCATCTCTTTATATTCCTTGAGAACATTGGCTGTGACGATGGCCTGACGGCTTTGCGACATATTGTCAGCTTGTGATAGAAAATATTGGATTACAAAACATACAGATTTGCATCACCAAGCGCAATGCTAATAGTAGATTTATATCCTGCCAGCATATTCTTAAATCCAGCGATATCATCCCCCATTTATTGTGACTTCGCCCAATCCCGAAAACTCGTCCTTGATTTGCCAGAATGAGTGGTACATTTGAAGATCACTGCCTGGAAGTCCTGGCATGCCTTGCCGCAGCGAAATAGAGGGAGCTTGAGACATGTAAGATCTGTATTATCATTGGCGGCTACATGTTGAAGAGACTGTAAAACCTTGTCGAGGGCTTCGAGCTCCTCTTTGAGCTCGCGCATGATCCTTTGATTGCTTTGAAAGCTTTCAATGGCCTGGTGGAGCGATACACTTGATTGAAAAGCAAATGCAGCCAGTGCTAGAAGTCCAGAAGCAATGCCAATCGGTTCGGCCATTCTGCGAAGAAAGGATGAGATATACACCGTAGAAGCAGTAGAAAAGAAAGTCGACTGAGAGAAAGGTAAAAATCTCCGATTATTGTTGCGACAACGATGGAAATTGGATGGAATTATTAGCGCCGGCGATTTCCTCGTGAATTTTCCGCTAGTCCTAAATCAGTAAAGCCGAGGTAGATTTCCAAAGGCCACATGACGTTAAAGCCCCACTGAGCTTTGCCTAATGATAACGCATGCTTTTCGGGTCATCGTGCTCCGCAACCACAGTCTCTGAACATTGAGCAGCGAAGTATTAGAGCCCAGTACTGTAGCCGACGGAGGTTTGTTCTCTCGAAATTTGGTGCCTTCATCAATGTATATGATAGAAGTATAAGCAAACCTTCCCTACTGAGAGTGGCCGTGATTTATTATATACATCGAAGTTATATTACATTGATCGTTAGAGGCTCTGCAACTGGATGTTCTACAAAAGAAGATGACACCACTTCGATCATTCAGATCCTTCACAAAAGCGCTGTTTATAAGCCACCGAGTAATGTATTCTCTTCCTGAATGTCAGGTTTGGCTGCCATAACTTTGGTCGTAGCTGAATAAACTCGCCTGACAGGATAGTAATCACTAAAATCATTACCCCGCACAATATCACGTCGACGTCTTCTTCTACCACCACACCATCTATTTCATCAGTTTTATTGATAGGTGTCATGCCAACTCTCAACGATCGGATCGCCTTCGGTGTACATCAGAGCGATGCTGATGCTCGTCTTGCTCAACGCCGCTGGGCTTATGATCGTTGAGTCGGAAACTTATACGGTCCCCATAGCACGATTGGCGGGGAGGTGTATACGGCCGACTCGGCGGAGGATTTTGTTGTTGGCACTCAGACGGTTATGCGAGGCGGGGTGGGCGTGACGGTTTCGGAGAGTGTGGCTTCTTTGGGGGGTGGGGAGACGCGCTTGGGGGGGTTGATTTGGAGTGCGTTTGGACGAGGAAGGGAAGAAGGAGGAGGAGGAGGAGGAGGAGGAGGAGGAGGAGGAAGGGGGGGGGATGCCGGGGCAGTGGCCATGCCATTATTTGGGTACAGCAGTGCTGTTGCGTTTACGGGCCAAATCTCGAAAGGCCTCGACATCCAGAACAGTATACGTTCTTCTTGTCCGCAAATAGTGGCGGTAGGGTTCGGGGTTTTGGCCTTTGGACTTTCGATTGTGATATAGAGGTATTATCTGGCATCGTTAATGTTTTTTGGGTAGGTTTTTGATCCTTTTTCCCTCAAGCATTGTAGATTTTGAAAGCAGCGGTATCGAATAATCAGGCGTCTAGAGGGCTTCAATTGTTTGGGAGGAAGCCTTAGTTGTTAAGAAATGCTGTAGATATCTTTCTAGATATCCTTCAGCGCGTCCATCCTTCCACTCAAGAAGCTTCGGCACAAAATAAGTGAGGGTCCCTAATGTCTTCTCGTGTTCTAGTGCTTCTAGGTCACTCTCGTCAAACCCTTGGGAGACCAGATGTCGGCGGACTTTTTCCATGAAAGAACGACTCAAGTACCTCGCGATCTTCAATATCGTCCCAACCGTCTCTCATCATGTATCCAAACAGATGTTCAACGAAGTGAAAATTGTGGCCTATGGGGAGATATTTGGCGCCATCCCAGTCGAGGATCGCAGTGACTTGCCCAGAAGCCGCATCAACAAAGTAGTTGAACGGCGTCATATCCATGAGGGTCAGAACAATGGGAAGTCTTGCAAGATGAGCGTCCTGCTGTTGAATTTTCGAGATACATGCTGTGATCCGGCGCGTCAGATCTTTTTTCCGAAAATTAAAACAATCAACACTCAACTCTATGCTAGAAAGAGACGTATTGACGAATGAATGGTCTGTGGGAGATTGCGCCTTGAGAGCGGCAGTTGTCGCTCAAACATTACACGGCAAGCAATCAACCAATTCATCCATCGACATGATACATCAAATCTTATTACAAAAAGCTACTGTAGCAAACCTCAACTACTCTGTGACCCTATTGTTAAATCTGCTACAAGAGACCCCTTGGGTAGCAACTTCAGCCTAGGAAGCCAAGTCCCAATACCATGTACCAGCAGCGAAAGCGACTATCAGCTCGCAGATTTCCAAATGTTTCGCTGCCCACATTGTCCCTGTTACCGAGCCCAGTTTCGAACTGCTAGAGACTTGGAAAATGATATGCTGTCTCCAGCACATGCGCCAAAGATCTACTACTGTCCAGTGCCTCTCTTCAGCAAAAGCGATAGAAATGCGGCGATAATCAGAACGTTTTCAACGTTGAGCGGCTTGATGCAGCACCTTGAAAGCAGTACCTGTGATGAAGGATATGAGGCATATCGAAAAATTATGAGGATCGCCCAGAAGAGGGTACAAGCTCTAAGGATTCGAGATATGAAACTACTGAGATAGAATAAACTGACCCTGGGCTCAAAAGCTTCAATTTACGCAGCCTTGCGCGAGGGTAGCTTATTGGAAATGGACTATTAACCGTCAAAAAAGATACAGATGGCAGCGTGGGAGTTATTCTAGTAGTCGCTGTAACCTGAATCCACTTTCCATAACCAGTCAGATGAGCTCAAGGAAATCCTGCTGCAAGCAGCCGACTCAAAATCCTAGACAGTATATCTCGTAGACCAGTTGTACATTGTGCAATCACACCGATAAAATGGGCGACGAAGAGCTATGCCCGAGGTTGCGAGCTGGCCGTGCGAGTAACAGATCACGGGCTCCGCGTTATCGTGAACTGTCTATATGACCAAGTGGTCACATAGACAAATCGAAATTGTGAAAGCTGGCCACTTCGACGTGGGCTTCCGAATTTGCTGTTTGGCCACCTAGCTGGACGGGCTAGGTGGGCTTTTGGTCTATGTATGTGAAAGCTGGCCACTTCGACGTGGGCTTCCGAATTCGCTGTATGACCATCTAGCTGAGCGACTAGATGAACTTTTCGCTGTTTGGCCACCTAGCTGGCAAGACTAGGTGGGCTTGTTGTCGATGTATGTGAAAGCTGGTCACTTTCGTGAACTTCCGTTCGCTGTTTGATCACCTGATCGAAATCGACGCGTCGCTCAGAAACATTGAGTATGTCACTTACTCAGTGGCTTAAGAGCATGTTAATGAGTTGGCATTCTCATTACTCAGAGGCTTCAGAAGCATGTTAAGTGCTCAGAGACTTGAATCTGTTGACTTGTCGATTTGATCACATCGTCTGTGAGCATCGCGACATCACGACACGATGCTCGGTCGGAATCGACATGTCGATTCATCGAGTTGGAAACCTCTAGGCTCTTCTGTAACTAGACAGAAGGTTCGTAGCCAGCACCGCGTACAGGTGGGTTCCATCGCTGGCTGGCGCCCTCCCAATCGAGGATCGCAGTAACTCGTCCAGAAGCAACATCAACAAGGTAATTGAACGGCGTCATGTCCATGTGTGTAGTAAACTGCGAATATGACTTGTACCTCCGTCGTAATCTTTTCGCCTTCTAACACTCACACAACTCTTGATCCTGTCCTCTTCGATAACCATCCTATAATCATCCTATAATCTTCAAGATCGCCCAAGTATCCTACACCTTCCAAGATCTCTCAAAAACCCCCGGTCAAAGTATTCGTCGGCCAAACACCCGATCCGAGCTCTCTTGCATTATAGACACACGTCGCGCAGCGAAGCGTTCATTTAGAGTAAATCTCATAAATAAGCGCAAGCAAGCGTGTGTTTGAGAGTATGCAGGCAGTTAACTTTTAGCAATTCCTGGAGAGGGTCGATGCTGTGGCGCCACAAACTTGTTGGTACGGCATACTTAATCGTCGATGCTGAGGGTCCGAGGGTCGGTGGAAAAATTTGTTAGCAGTTTCTGGAGAACATCAACCACATCGTTATGAAACGGCCTCGAACACCTGATTTGGAAGACAACAAGCCTTCTGCTCCGTCAGAATGGACCACACCCAGTCGCGCACGCGTCAAACAACTGAAAAAAGTCGGCTTTTCAGCACTAGATATACAGAAAGAAACAGGAGTTCCACGCAGTACTCAATACACATGGCTCAATGCATCTGTTCGACGTTCTGGTGCAGATCGTTCTGGACGACCTACTAAGCTGGATCAAGATACAGTCAAGAAGATGATTAAGAGTATGGAAGGACATTACGATAAACGCATTTGGAAGTGGAAGGACTGCGTCGACGAGTTTCAGCTGAACTGTGGAGCTGACACAGTCAAAAATCACTTCAATCAGGCTGAATATTACAAGTGTAGATGCTGTCAGAAGTCATGGATCAGTCAAAATCAGGCCGATACGCGAAAGAACACGTGTGAGGAGTGGAAGAAGTGAAAGGAGTGGCAGTGGAAACCAGTATGTTTCTCTTACTTTTACAGTACTACAGACATGAGATTTTAATCAGTTTTCAGATACATTGGTCTGACGAGGTTCATTTTCATCAAAATTCTCGACATACTGAGTGAGTTATACGAAATCGTCAGGAAAGGAACTGTCCAGATTGCACACAGAAACGTTGACGTACTGCAGATACTCAGTTCAGTGTATGAGCTATGATAGAAGTCGATTACAAGAGTGAGCTGATGTTCTACGGGTACACAGAAGAGGAGAATCATCAGCAGAAGAACGGAAAGGTCAGAAAGAAGACATACAAGATGGGTGAGCCTATGACTCAAGAACGTTACGCCAACGAGATTTTACCCATTGTCAAAGCTAGAAAGAAAGAAGTAGAATCAGCAGAAGATCAATTCGTGTTTCAGAAGAATAACGACGGCTCACACGGTACGCGTTCAGAAGAAAACATAGCTCGATTCAGGAAGGTGCAAATGAAGCTGGAATTTATCGAAAATTGGCAAAGGATTTCTCGGTTATGCTGCAATGGCTTCTCGCACACTCTGGTGAAGGAGCATGAAGCTTTAGCGTCAAGCCAGTAGACTCCTACCAGACTCAGGTCAAACATTCTCAGCCCCAAAATGGTCCGGAAACAGCCAAGCAAGACCCATGACCGTCTCCCTATTCCTTCCCTCCGGCTTCGTCATCTCCGCCGCCCACTTCGTTTGTCCTTCCCACCGTCTCCCCTCTCTGATTTTCCTAATCTTCGCCGTATCACTCCCCAACGCGTTCAACACCGCGGCCACCACCGTCTTCGCATTCTCCCCGTTGGCTCTCATGTGGCCCATCACCATGTCCACCGACACGCTTTCGTTGGTGGAATGCCAGCTGTCGTAATCGGTAGACATGCAGATCATGGCGTAGCCGAGTTCGGCTTCGCGAGCTAGCTTCGCTTCCGGGAGGCAGGACATGTTGATGCAAGAAGCCTGCCAGCTGCGGTAGAGCTGGGACTCGGCGCGGGTCGAGAATTGGGGTCCTTCTAATTGATAGAAGAATGATTTGTCAGGTTGACGATTGGCTTGCGGGTAGACTTGTTGAGAGGAGAGACAATTGCAAGGAGGGTATATACAACAGTGGACGAGACATACCCATGCACACAAGAGTTCCTTCTTCGTGAAGCAGAATATTCTCCCCTTGGAGGATCCCTTGGCCGCTTACTGCTTTGATGACAACATCTCTTAAATCATTGTCGAAAGGGTCAGAGTACCCGACATGGCCAACAACGCCCTTTTCAAAATAGGTCCACGGTCTGACCTATGGTATTGTTCCTTAGACTCAGCAATAACAACGAATGTAGATCAGAACTGGGATCGTGTATCGGGAACTGGAGTGCAAACGGGCAGGCAGCGCATGACTCTAGTCCACCGTATGCAGATAAATTCCAGAATCTTGAGAGAAGGGAGAGGCATCAACCAACACCGAAGACTTACGCCCTTGGTCCGATCAAATACCTGGTCCGGCACCAAAAAGTCCCTGGGCTTGACCTCTTCTCTCAAACTGCCCACAGCACTGAATGCCACAACGCACCTCACCCCCAACTTCCTCAGCGCAGCAATATTGGCTCTCGACGGCACCTCGTGCGGCGCAATTTCGTGGTGCAGGCCATGTCTAGAAAGAACCGCGACGTTGAGGGGCGTGCCCGAGGGCCTTGGGTGCGAGAGAATGGTGATGGGCGACGAGGGAGTACCCCATGGCGTGCAGAGCATTGGGTGCGTGAGCGGGAGGCAGGCAACGGGACCGAAGTCGGTCAGGTGAGATAGGCCTGTGCCGCCGATTATGGCAATGTGAACGGGCCCTTCACAGAAGAATTTGTCAGTCTCGTAGCGCGTATGGTGGAACGTCTCGAACTCGGGTTTGGGGAGAGAGCTGCCCTTTGAGATGGCTCGTGTACCAACTCACACCCGGGGAAGGTTAATATGGATGAGAATGCGCGACGGATAATTACCTTCGAATGTTTCTGGCAGATTCGCCATGTTTAGGTGTGGTGGATGAGGTGCCAGCGACCCAGGGGCATTGTTGCTTTAAGTAGAAGTGGGTGGCGAACAAAGAAGACGAGAGCTGAAACTGCAGGAGGGACGTTGGTGCATAGCAAAGCAAGCCTAAGAGCACAGACCTTCCTCATCAAGTAACCAATACATCACGTGTGCCCGCTCTTGGTGAATGTTTTCGGTTCTTTGATACAGCATGCTTGCAATGTTTTGGGATGGTTACTGCACATATCCGCATTATTCGGCAGCTTCATGCGTTCGAGATCTCATGTAGTCATTTAATTCTTACATATACTACAATCAGCGTTGCCTGTCGAGAATTAACAAACCTCAAGCGAGAGTGTGACAGTTGTAAGGAAAAGGCATTCAAGTGCTGTATACGGCCCCGAGAGGTTTTAGATCCCCAACTTTACCACTTCGATAGCTCACTATGAATGTGTTTATCGTAACAATATCCACCAGCAATGATTTTCGCCTTCGGAGTGACGTTTCAAACAAAAGGATTGTTTCCCCTGGGATCCTGCTCAAGCTTACCGGTATGTGTTGATAGATTGATGTGGGTGGTTTTTCTGATTCCTGGAGTATATGGGTGCGGTGAGTGGTAGTCAACTCTGGTTCTGTTCTTGCTATTCTTGGACCAAGAAGTTGATTGGGTATTTTGAAGATTGCTGGAGGAGCCAAACTCGTGTAGATCATGAGGAGCATCCTCTTGCACGGCATATGGACGGCTCGAAGAACTCTTGCTGAAGTAGCTTTTGATGAGATCAGTCTTCAACAAAGGCCGGATTGCTGGTAAACAGGCGGCAATAATGCCACATATAATCTCCAAGCTACTTTTTGGTCAACCAACCGATAGATACCAAATGAGGAGGGTCAGTTTGGCTGGAGAGCTTACTCGAACCAGATGTTCCAATTTAGGTCGTTGTCTAAGAAACTTAGCGAGGTGCATGCAGTCTCCGCCATTGTGTGAACTTACATGTAAAATCATCAAAGTTCTCCGTGTTTGCAATAATAGTTCTAACAATAGCGCAGATTGCGGTGCTGAATTCGAGAACTTAGCGATGACTATTCTCGGGGTGGAAAGAAATACTGACAAGAAGCCCAATCCCATGAGAGAACAGATTCCGACTTTGATCCGAAAGCTTATTTGAACATTCCACAAGAAGACGATTGGAAGAGCTGTGAAGGCCAAATCGCAAAAGGCGGACGACACTGATTTCGTCAATTAGTTGGAACTAATCGTAAGGGTTGCTTTGTTGCTTGGGAAATCACCTCCTTGGAATATTCCAACTGCAGCTTGAGTTGACGGAGGCCAGCAGCTACCAGGCACGGTAGGATCCCAGAGCTTATTGATAGGAGTACACTGGGGTAAGACGGTGGTAGCAGAAGCTATATTGGCTGCAATGTTGACGCTATTGACAAAGTGTAAGGTCCACCTCCACGTCCACTTTGTATGATGGTTCACAAAGAGACGACGCAAAAGGATGAAGATGGAAATCTTAGTAAACATAGCAGCAAGTCCTAAAGGAAGAGATTGAACGAAGTCCCATTTTATCGCTGGGGTGATTTGCTCCTCCGGCAGGGAGTATATGTGCCTTCCCAAGCCATAGTGAAGAGAGGCGTCTCCCATGCCTATGCCAACCAAAGCTGTGATCTAGTGTTTTCGGTTAGCTGCTGCACACTTAAAAGGCACTTTGAATTACTTTACCATTGCGAGGACGATAAAGAAGTCATCCCAGCCTGGATTTTTAGTAATCTTGAATCGGACATAGAGCCTTGAGCCAAGTAAAGTGAAAGCTAAAGCTAACGTGATTGCCTGGACTATCTTGAGAATATAGCCACGGTCCTCATACTGTGCAGAGTTTGATCCTGCCATTCTCAAGAATGTACCGGATGAGAATATCAATGCTATCGAGAAAGGAGAGGGTGCAACGTCTGTTCTATTAACAGGCAATTTCGTCTTTCGGGTTTCCACCAAGCTTTGCACATGTACACATAAAGACAGGGTTTCCTCTATGAAGGGTAGGGGTGAGGACACATGACAGCAATTCATCTGATCGAGCCAATCATCGATGTAACTCCGGCCCCCAAATATTCACCATACATAACTGTACCTTACCTACACAGCTTTCAGATGCGATGTCCCTGCCTAAGAAGGTAACACTTATCCTGCGGCTTGTGCTGAGGCTCAGATATGTTCCCACATGAACGCAGAGTGCTCATTGTCGGTATTACTTCCAATCCGATGCAAAAGCTGCACCTCATGCTACTACCTTGTCTTTTGGGGGATAAATTTCCAGTGGCACACAATTTGAACCAAGTTCTCTCACCTAAAAGCTCATGAGGCTTCTATTCATGAAAATGTCCCTAATTCTTGTGCCGAGACCTCTAAAGGTTCTACCGAGTCTTTGCGGAAATTAGGAAATATGTAGAGATTGAGGAAAGAATCTGCAGTGGGTGTCACACTCCTGACGAAGCATCAAAAGCATTGATTGGCCCAACCACCCGATGGATAAAACTGTCAGACCTCGTACGAAGAGAAACAGGTAGAAGGCTCGGTCAGGTCGCTCCATTGGGAAATTGCGGTGCATTGCGCTTACAAATGGGCCCATCGAGCAAGAGTCCGCATATCGAAAAAGCTGCAGTGTAACTGCGTGTCGTATTGAGTTGCCGATGTCTTTCTCTTGCATCCCATCGCATAACAGCCATTCACATACCTCGTTATTCTGTAGCATCACTCGCCCCATCATCTGCAGCATCTGCCGTACACGATACACGGCTTGATGTAGGTGTAGGAAGGGAAAGGGAAAGGGAAAGAGAGAACCGAGAAAGAAGGTTGGAGGCGCATTCCTCCCCTTCGAGAAGCAGCGGAAATGCAGGCTGGAGCCCCGCACGGTTTTAACTTATTGGTGTGGGTGCTGATACCTATACCTATTGTGGTACCTAGACGAGCAGGTCTGTGTAAGGTAGAACTGCGTCAAAACCTGCAGGCAGGCACAAGTGGCACACCATCGAAATAAGTGAGAGTTTTAAGCGAGATCTCCCACCTACTTTTTTCCTATCTTCTTCTCGAATTTCTTCGACGCATAATGTCCTCAGATCATTCAGAGTGATACTGGTAGCCTAGAGGGGATCAAAGATGGTACTCAGTGACGCTGCGAAGTGCGACAGAAAATGGTGGTAGCTTTGGGAGACGCGTAGGATAGTCTCGCTAAATATTCTCACTAAATTCGATGGGTTCGATTTCATGTCTGTACGGAGTACAGACTGCAAAAGCTGCCTTAGCTATCTACAACTGCTAGTCAAATACTAATCTCTGTAAAGATCGCGGTCGGCCCCAAAATCTTCGACAAATTCCCCCTCGAATATCGCCGTAGCTACGACACTGACGAGAGCGGGTTAACGTGCACAAACTGAAATGTCGCAATCATTCTCCCCTGCATCGGCACCGCGTAAAGGCGCGCTTGTCAAGCCTTTGAAAGCCATGAATCTACAGATCCAACCTCCCCATTTATGGAGACCTCCCCGCCTCCCCTCGCGCTGACATTCTTATCTTCGCCCGAAAACCTCGGGGTTGTCTCTAGAGCAGTGTTTGACCCAAAAACCTTCAAGCCAGCAGCGTTTGATTTGGAATGTCAACCATGGGTTTCCTCTATACTGTCGCCGCATTATGGATTGTTTCAAGAACTGCTATTGCAATCCCAGTTGACGCGCGCCATGCCATCGACCAACGTGGTGAAGACCGTCACCCAGTTGCTCCCAAGGTGTTCATAATTGACATGGTAAGTTGGATTAAATTCAAGCTGGGTTCGCATGAGTTCTAAACGATGCACAGTATGGACCTGAAGGGGATATCTGGTACGGGATCCCGGAATTCAACCTTTTGGCACGCAACATCACTGTGCCTGGACTTTCTCCTATCTATCCAAGTATTCACTGCACCGGCAATGGTGACATCTGCCAAGTTGTGACTGGCGAGGGCGGTATGTTTCTTCAACGATTCTCCAAACTTGATAGATGAGCCACTGACTTGTCTATTCAGAAATTAATGCTGCAAGCACGATAGCTGCTATAGCCCTTTCACCCTTGTTCGAGTTGAAAAAAACTTATTTCCTCATCGCTGGTATTGCCGGAGTTTCCCCAAAAGTCACGACGATTGGCGTGAGTGGCAAAACACCCCGGCCTTACTCTCACTGACAATCTCTAGTCTGTAACATTCGCCCGCTACGCCGTTTCAGTTGCCCTGCAATATGAAATCGACGCTCGCGAAAAACCCTCGAACTTTTCCACCGGCTACTTTCCCCAAGGGAGCTCTTCTCCAACCCATTATCCAGGCGAACTGTACGGTACCGAAGTTTTCGAAGTCAATGAGCCCCTCCGCCAACTTGCCGTTTCCTTCGCTAAAACTGCCACCCTCAATGACTCCGCTGCTGCGATGGCTTATCGTGCCAATTACGCTTCGACTCCAGGCTACAAAGCAGGCAGTCAGCTTCCCGGCGTCATCGCCTGCGATACAGCCACCTCGGACGTCTATTTCACCGGGGCACTGCTCTCCGAAGCTTTCGAAAACACCACATCATTGTTAACAAACGGCAGCGGCATCTACTGCAGCACCGAACAGGAAGACACCGCAACCCTGGAAGCGCTCCTCCGCGCCGCAGTCACCAAATCAGTCGACTTCTCCCGCATCATCGTGATGCGCACGGCTTCGGACTTTGATCGTCCCTACGCCGGCCAGTCCGTACTCGATAATCTGTTGTACGGCTTTCAGGGTTTCGAGCCGTCGATACAGAACATTTATCTCGCAGGCGTCAAGGTGGTGGAGGGCATCCTGGGAGGCTGGAACACCACGTTCGCAAAGGGCGTCAAGCCAACTAATTATGTGGGGGATGTCTTCGGCACGTTAGGCGGCAAGCCGGATTTTGGCCCGGGGAGTATTTTCGGAAATCACCCGCCTGCCCTGAGAAAGAAAGGGTTGAAGGATAGAAGGCGTATGATAGGTGGTACGTAAACCATGGCGAGAACCAAGCACTTCCTTAGTAAATAGTGTAGAGTACATAGATGAAAATTGCACAAGGCTGAGCTGTAATCGTGTCACGCTCCCACTTACATTACTGTGTGACCAATTTTATTTTTTCTTCTTGCTCCTTTCTTCCCTTCTTTTCCGGCCTTCGCCCGTCATTCTATTTCCATGATAGGTCCCGATGATTTCTCTCAACAAATACTTCAGCAAGCCTCCCTCATAAGCCTTCTCGCGGGGAAAGATCCTCCCCGTTTTCAGAGTATAATCTCTCAGTTCTTTCTCGAAGGCAAAGACTTGCAAGACTTTACTGCGTTGCCTCGCGGTGTCAAGGAGATCGCACAAATTCACGTGGGTCTGAATCATGGCCTTTCTCCCTCTTTAGTTACTTTCCCCCCCCCCAAACACAAGAGCCCGGGAAGAGTTGAAGACAAGATAGATAGGAGGGTGAGCTACAAGTCAAATGCAAAAAGGACAACAGTCTTACGCACCTCTCTTCGTGCTGCTAAGGTATCAGGAATATGTTCCATACCGACAAGCACGCACATCCTTTTCCAGGCCTCAATGCCATTCTCGTCGTCGCCAAAGGTCATGTTGAACGCTTTCACCATTGCGATGCGGAACCCCTCCCAAGCTTCGTCTCGCTCAGCGTGGTAGTATTCCTGCTTGCGGGTCGGCCAGCGGAAGAAAGCGCATAGACGTCTATACTCATCATGCGAGGAGGCATAGCGATTGTATTTGAAAGAGTTATAAAGGGCAAAAAACGCGGTTAAAGGGTCGTTATTATTAGCAAAGGTACTACGAATATAAGGGACGGATTGAAAGCGGGCTGTTGAAAAGGGTTCCATGGAGGTGAAGCTGCTTTAAATGTTAGTCTACCCCCCATAAGTAACAGTATCCGTAGGACGAACGAGAGCTTTGACTCGCATGAGGTTACCAGAGGCCACTGCTTCTGCTAGAATATCCAGCTCTACGGCGATCGAATGATGTATGGATGGGCGCAAGTACTTTGGATCAGACTCTGGCATGGCGGGCATGTTTGGTTGCGATTGAGCAGCTGTTATAGATGTAGCAATTAGAGGAATGGCTGAGAGTGGAGGAAGATGTACTTGTACTGTCCGCGCACACTGAGTTTTTGCCACGGTTTAGTGGTAAAGGAAGCAATTTGACTGTGTCTATTGGGTATGTAAAAAGCTAGCCCTCTGTTAAGAGATACGTTTGATAAACTGTTGAATTCTTCATCGCAAATTATGATCGCAGCTATTATCATTAAAAGCTCATCGAGCTTACGAGTATTGCTTGCCTCAGGACCTCAGACGTGTTTCCGTAGCTAAGCCCCTTCGGGTTAGGGACCCTCTGGATGACTACCTAAGGTACCTACGCCTACGGTGTAACGGCACCTTACGTAGTAAGCAAGTAAGCTAACCCGAAGGGGCTTAGCTACCGCGGCTTACCCGAGATAGGTTAGTGCAAGCTAGCCCCGAAGGGGCTAGCTACAGTTACAATAACACGACTGAGATCTTGAGGCAAAAACAATGTTCAGTGCTTACTTATCCGAACACCCTTACTAGTGGTGGTGATCGTATGCTATATTTAGGGTGGGGCTGTATAACTGACGGGTAAATGGATAAAGAGGCTTCTCACGGGAGGTCTTGGGGGCGCAACTTATCGGCGCACATTACGGGTAGCGTCACTTTCGCTAAAGGCGGGATCTACCTTCATTTAGGTGTAGTTTGCTAACAAATACATGTAGATTCCCCATCATATATAACATTTTCTTCTATTACGAATGCCGATTCAATAAGCCTCTTTTGTTGAGACTCCCTTTCATCCAATGTTGCTGCCGTCACCAAATTAGGCTTAGACCTCTTTCTCATTGACTTCGAAGTCACTACCTTCAACGTAGAATCACGAAGACGACGTCTAGGCTGAGACTTCTGCTCTCATACAGTTGTTTCCTTCACTGCACGGTCAGATTTAGTTGTTCTAGTCATCACAGATGGGGCGAAAGAGGATGAAGGTTCGTTGAAAGTTGTAGTAGTAGTAGTAGTAGTAGTAGTAGTAGTCGATGTGAGGTTTTTACCACCTTTCGGTCTACCCCGGAGCTTGAACGTCATAATGACGAAGGGTGAAGCGGAGGGTGAGGGGGTCCGATGGCAGTGAGGCTGTAGTCTCACTGTCCTCCTTTTGTTTATCTCTTTGCTTAGCATCCCGTTGCTTAGCATTCCGCTCAGCTGCTTCCGCTGCAGTCAAAGCTCGAGCATTGACTCTATCATCTTTCTTCTTTTGACGAAGCTCAGCCCAAACTTCTTTCCTTGTAGGAGGTGATTTTGAAAGCGTCACGGGAAGCCTCTGACCTACCTCCTGCAGCTTCTCGTGTGTGACAGTCACGTTGACATGGAAGGTAGACAGCTGATTGGCTAGAAGATCGGTCTGCTGACGTGATAACTCCTGATGCAGCTTCTGCAAGCTGGCTGCTGCATGAAGGAATCTATTCTTACCAACATCGTGATATTTCGTTGGATTTGCGTCATCCGGATTGATGGAGTCATCGTAGTATCTAGCCTGCCAGTTGCCCGGTGCTATAGGAGGTCCGTTCAGTCGCCAGCGGGGGTGAAGAAGCGATATTGGGATCGGAAATCCTTGCATGCAAGCGCCTAAGAGGTAATGCCTGCAGGGAAGTCCATAATATGGTGGGGAATCTACATAGATGATCCCGCCTTTAGCGAAAGTGACGCTACCCGTAATGTGCGCCGATAAGTTGCGCCCCCAAGACCTCCCGAATGCTGGCAGTAGATAGGGAACTTTGTTTCAAATTGACCTTCTCACTGTTAATAGTATATATTGCCACCTGGGGAACCTAGACACAACCTACCCCATTCACTCGCCCCGCCCATTTCCCACCCTATTGCCCACCGTATTTGACCTCTGACTGACCTGGGACGGGCTGGTGCGCCACGGGAAAAATGAACGCGTAACCTCAGCTCCAGGCGGTTAAATACTTCTAATGTTTTCTTCTCCTGCAGACTAGCTTCTAGTCAAAGCTCGAGGCGTGGTACACAGATATGGACGGGGGGAATATTCCATCTCAGGAAATCGACCCTCGCTTTGACAGTGCTTCGCACGGCGATGCTGGCAATGACGGAGGGGGACAACCTGCTCTGCGTAGGGCCACTGCGTGGAATAGATTGATAAGCGCAGACTCGATCTTCGTGAAGACAGGGTCAAGCTAAGGCAAGAGCGTGGCCGAGCTTGGAAACTTGTAGCTCACTTGCTAGAAGATGTACAGAGTTGTTCGATGCTAGAGGAAGTAAGAAAGGCACGTGATGGAATTGCGCCGAAAGAGGAGAGTTACAATGAGAAGGAGTACGATCTCAATATTCTTTTTTTCCCATCATTGATCTTCGACAACCACAGTACTAGAGGCCTTCAGGTAGCTTTGGCAACTACATCGAAGGTGAAGACTACCCCTCCGCATCTAAATTGATGTTATCTCATCAGATTATGGCAGGGCCAAATGGTGGGCAACCCCTCAACGATGTACGGATATTGTAATCATTCCAAAAGGCCCCGCCGCCCCCGGCCCCGCCTTCGCCGCCGCGACCGCCCCGGACGAAGTAGACAAGAGCACGATGGCAAAGTCGGCGACTTTGTCACCGTTATACCGTGCCTTTAAGAGTGTAGGCTCTCGGCTCAAGGAATATCTGGCCGGAACAGCGGGATCGCCGGGCCAATCGTGAAGGACGAGTCATCTTCCACAAGTTCAATGCGCCGTTGACATAGGCAACTAAGTATCAAGAATCCAGAAAGGGACAGAGTTAAGAGTAGCGAGAATAATGGGAAGGGGTTAAACAAACGTTTCAGAAGCGGAAGTGATCAAGGATGAGGAAAGAAACACGCTTGGTTCACATCTGACTCAACGAGTGAGACCTCCTGAAAGTCACTATGACGTTAGTCACACGCCTTTCCCTTAAAACCCCTAGATTTCTGAGCACTAACAAGATCATTTCGACTCGAGGTTAGACATAATCATCTTTCATAATCGTTCTTTGCGTCTCGTTTCGTAATGTTCTTGGAAATGTCACTCGTGAGTCATGCTTTCTATCATATATAGATATTACACATAGCCTGTGGTTTTCTTCTCTCTTCATCATGACTGTTATCACATCTGCGGAAAATTCTTCTCAACCTCCAATGGTGCCCTCTGTTTGGAACCACCTGACATCGACGGTGGCGATCAATGCCTGGCTGGGGAACGTGAGAAATTGGCAGGGTCAAAATCCTGAGGTCAAGGTCATACCTGTACAGATAGCGTACACTGACCGCGCGCAAAAGCAGAAGTATGAGCATCGAGCGATCACGTTGGGCGTAGAGACTGATGCAACCTCAGACATCTCGAGCAACTGAAGCCAGGGCATGAGGATGTCGACAGCTACGCTGCCGCCGGGACAATCGCGCTGTGGCGTCATGAGCTCAATTGCCCGGCGGTGGCCTTGACCGCCAGCTGCCTGAATACCCTCACGGGCCTCTGGCATGCGTCGGCCCTGGTGAAGCTGGGACGGCAGATATACATATACAGCAGCACCTTCGCCCCGAAGCATTGGACTATTGCCCGCCCTCGCATGCGGGAGCTCGAGGGCATGTCAATCCCGCGGCACTTCATTCAACTTCTGCTTTGCCCTCAACCTCACAAATATCGATTTATCGACAAGGTATGGGTGACTGGCACGGGCAGCAATAAGCTCTCATGTTTGCCTGAGTCCGCCAAATTTGTCAGGGATGTGGTCGCTGACTCGGCAGGAATCACAACCGAGGGCCCGATGCCAGTGATGGGTGGACGATACGAGTGGGTGAGGGTGAGGCGTTGGTGAGGGTGAGGTGTTACCTATACCCTGTAAAATGTTGGAAACAGGGAATAGTACTGTTACCCCTGGTTAGTAATCTCCGCTCCCTGCCGCTCCGAGCCCTATAGGGCTGGCGCTAGGGGATTCAGGGGATTCAGGGTATTCACCTACTTCCCCTTCTTCCTTCCTCCGTAGTTCCTACCTACTAGATAGTTCAACCAATATATCTACATGCCTATCTACCCTCATGTCCTCGTGTACCAAGATAAAATGGGGTGCCGCAGTAGAATCCTTTCGACTTGTCCTACATGTGATGGAGGCGTCGACCATCTGCTTCTTCCACAGCGGGTTTAGAAGATGGGGTTTGATAAATAGAAAACTCAAGGGTGTTTGGCACTGATATTTTGCCAAACCGCCAGCGCTTAGCCCAGCCAGCGTAGCCTGCTCCATGTAGAGACAGACCTTGCCCATTCATTATAGGGTAGTTCATGTGTTTAGATTGTATTGATTCCATGCGAGTACAGGACATTCTCGTAATAAGTGGGGAATGGTTACTGAATGTTCAGTGACCAACATCCTTTTATGGCTGCAGTGCTGGCGACGAAGATCTTGGCGGGAGTCGTCCTGTTGGCTTATGCGGCTTGCACTCGAGGCAAGAAGCTCCATAGTTGGGAGACTGTTTAGCTTCTGCATCGATGGATCAGGAAAATTCTACATAATAAATTGCGGAAGGGCCAAGGGTGGGAAAAGTAAGGGAGGTGACATCTAGAGGCACGATACTTGTACTTCTCATTGAGGCTTTGCAGAATACATCGCCGGGGGGACTGACTTCGAGGTCGAGATGGCATGGAATCTGGTGTCGTCAGCACCATACCGCCCGCAATGCAAGCTCAAGTCAAGTACTTGTTGCGTTAGCGCGTGAATGGGGGCGATGAGTAGATTGAAGTGGTGCACCTTTGGAAAACCCTATTGAGCCTTTTCATGGCCACTGGAAGCCTATACCCTCGTCTGCTTCGCTTCAAGCACTTCGCCCCTCTCACTTCATCCCTTCCCCCTTCTCATCTTCAAGCACTCCTCTCCTCTCTATCGTCCCCTCCCTCCCACCACTCCTCTTCAAGCACTCTCCTCTCACTTCACTCAATACAATCTCCCATCATCAACCTCTTTCCCCCCGCCTCCACCCCCCGCCACTCTACTCCTCACTTCTTCCACCCCCCGTCACTCTCTCCCACCACCCCTCTCGGAGAACTCCTCCCCCCCACTGCCCCTCCTCCCATCATCAACATCTCACCACCCCCCGCCACACTGCACTCCTTCACCCCACTCCTCCTCCCACTCCGCTCAGTACTTTCCCCATCATCAACCT
>JAABUZ0100002316.1_pt1 | contig 32127 bp, 31 predicted proteins | sample 5562091 | NCBI WGS metagenome assembly JAABUZ01 (sample SAMN12813069, study PRJNA571459) | rock metagenome | isolation source: Antarctica rocks | place: Antarctica: Victoria Land, Linnaeus Terrace sud | collected 2015-12-21
ATTAAGCTTGACGACCCAGACGTTGTTCGACAGAGCTTTTAGTTTCTTCGCCTTGACAGCCGGAATACGTTCTGGCGAGAGACCATAGAGATCGCAGGCCGCTTGAATAACCTCTGCGGGCGCGCCTGCCGTTGCTTGACGTTTCCAAAATCCAAACAGGTTCATGAGTGCATCCTTTTTAGAAAAAAGGCCACACCAAGGAACCACACTGCTCTACGAGCTACCTTGATCTTATACTTGGCGTAACTAACGCGTGTTGTGTAGACATTTGATGCTTCCCCACTTTCCTTGCCGGTTCATCCCGACGCCAAATCGTTGATTATTCAATAGGGCAGAGCTTCAAAGAAGCAAGGTGCAGATTTCTTAATTTCCACCTCACCTCTCCATACGAATAACCTTCTGTATTAGTCACAAGCCGGAGCTAAATCTAGTTGATTTCGGGCTCAATAGATTTTCTGATTAGGGGAGAAGAGGTTACCAGGGAGGTTGTTGTTTGCCCGTAGCTGCCAAGCTGGTCAACGAGGTGCTCAAGATGTTCGACGGAGGTGACGCGGACTTTGAGAATAAGAGAATCTTCGCCCAGGACGCGGTGGCATTCGTAGACTTCGCGGATGCTCTGTACGAGGGTGATGAGCCGCTGCTCTTGGGGCGTGACGATACGCACGAAGGCCATGATGGGCAAGCCCACGCTCTCCGGGCTTACTTCGGCGTGGTAGCCGGTGATAATCCCAGCATCCTCCATGCGGTGGACGCGGTCGGCCACACCCGGTGCTGAGAGGCCCACGCGCTTCCCAAGCTCGCTATATACCAGTCGGGCGTTCTCTTGCAACAGACGCAAGAGTTCCAGTCCGACATGGTCGAGTAGTTTTTCTATTTCGAAGCTCATACTGCTATTATAGCTTCGATTCTGCCCCCTTGTAAAGAGTTTGCCTTTGTTTTTGCATGGTCCTTTCGCATATTTAGCTTTACACTTGTAGAAGAGATATGAGAGGAGAAAATCAAGGGAAGGAAAACTCTGGATGAAACGTTCGCCTCTGACAACACAGACGCCGGTAGAAGAGGTACGGCCCACTACCCTCGTTTTGACTGCACTGGCTCTTGCACTGATCTTATGGGCTTCAGCCTTTGTAGGCATACGCGCAGGCTTGCAAGCATACTCGCCCGGACAACTGGCACTCCTGCGCTTTCTCATCGCGTCCACTGCACTACTGGTCTACGCACTCATCACTCGCATGAGGCTGCCTTTACTGCGCGATATACCAGGCTTATTATTAATGGGATTTGTCGGCATCACCATCTATCACGTCGCCCTCAACTATGGTGAGCAGAGCGTATCGGCGAGCGCAGCGAGCGTATTGGTAGCAACCGTCCCCTGTTTTACCGCGCTGCTAGCAACTATTTTTTTGCGTGAGCGAATGCGGCCACTGGGCTGGCTAGGAGTGATCGTAAGCTTTATAGGCGTGACCATCGTGGTAATTGGAGTGAGCGGAGGACTGCACTTTACGCCTGATGCCCTGCTCATCCTGCTCGCCTCGCTGGCCGAGAGCGTCTATTTCGTGATGCAAAAGCCATATCTCAAGAAGTATACCGGCTTCGAACTGACAACCTACACGATCTGGGCGGCGACACTGTGTATGCTCATGTACGCACCTGGACTGGTACACCAAGTACAAGCTGCGTCCCTGGACGGAACTGCGGCAGTAGTCTATCTAGGTATCTTTCCCGCAGCGATCGCCTATGCAGCATGGTCATATGCGCTCTCTCGCATGTCAGCCTCTAATACAACCAGTTTCCTGAATATCGTCCCTCTGCTGGCTGCCCTGATCGCGTGGTTGTGGCTAGGAGAGGTGCCCTCGTTACTTTCTATACTTGGAGGAATCATAGTTATCGCGGGAGTAGCGCTGGTGAACGTACGGAACAGAGGATAATCTATCTCATCATCTTTTCTTTTAGTGAGGAATTGATAAATGCAAGAAAACGAAACTGAATTGAGTGGAGGAAACACCTCGAGCGTAGTCCGTGTAGGAGAGACAGTGCACCGAGCGGCCGGTTCATGGAGTGTTGGCGTACATGCATTGCTGCTTTATCTTGAGAAACAGAGCTTTCATGATGCACCAAAGTTTTTAGGCATGGATGAGCAGGGGCGCGAAATACTTACCTTTATAGAAGGCGAGGTGGGTAACTATCCACTTGCTCACTATATGTGGTCGGACGAAGTGCTAGTAGAGGTTGCACATCTGATCCGGCATTATCACGATGCAACTGTTGGATTCGCGGCTCCTCAAACAGCGCGCTGGCAGATCGAGTATCAGGATAGAAGTCAGCACGAGGTTCTATGCCACAACGATCTTGCTCCCTACAATACGGTTTATGGAGATGGAAAACCGTATGCATTGATTGATTTTGATAATGCCGGCCCAGGACCAAGAGCATGGGATCTAGCGCACGCTGCCTACCGCTTTGTACCACTTGCACATCTAAACGATCCAGGGATGGTGCGAGCGGGAGTTACAAACATACAAACACAAGGAAGGCGATTGCAGCTCTTTTGCGATAGCTATGGGATCTCAGCGAGAGCAGTGCTGAAAATGGTTGGCCCACGAGTGCAGGCTCTGCGCAATACTATTATCGAGCGAGCGGCGGAAGGGAATAGCGCGTTTCAAAAGATAGCGGCGGAAGGGCATCTAGAGCATTACGAGCGTGAACTGGCGGATCTCCGCTATCACCGTGCGGAGCTTGAAACATATCTTATCTCTTGATTTTGGGACCGACCAGGGAAGCTACGGCACAGGGAAGAGTAATACAGAGGCAACAACCCTGGCCGGGAATGCCAGCACTCTCAATCCAGATCTGTCCATCCAAACTTTCCACGAGTTGTTTGCTGATATAAAGACCCAGACCACTGCCGCGCACAGTACCAGTTACATCACACGGCAAGCGTACGGCTCTATTGAAAAGCAGAGGCAGATCGTCCTTCGGAATACCAGGACCGGCATCCTGTATTCGGATACAGACAGAATTCACAGACGAAGCAGACTGATTGACAAGCGAGGTAGCACTGATGGTAATAGGAGTACATGGAGGCGAATACTTTAAAGCATTCGAAAGGCCATTATGCAAGATCTGTCGAAATTGCTTGCGATCTGCTCGCACAACAAGATCTTCAGCAACGTCTACCTGCAGCTCATGTCGGGGTAACGCTTGTAATATCTCATCATCAAGTGCATCCCGTACGGCAGAGGCAACATTCACCTCTTCCCATTGTGTTGCTTGTATCGCTTGATCCAGATTCGCCGCCTGCAGCACCGTATCCACAATCTGCTCTAGTTCGTTACAGCCATGCGAAATATGATCGATAAATTGCACCTGCGTAGCCATATCTATCTGCGCATGATGTTCACGCAGAAGTTCAATATAGCCTCTCAGCTCAGTTAATGGTGTATGCAGCTCATGACTCATATTCAGAAAAAATTGATCTTTCAAATCGCCTATGATCCGCTGACGCTTCAGAGCAGAGGCAAGCTCCTGCTCAGCCCGCAGCTCTTTTTGCTTGACCGCCTGTGCATGATCCACAGCATAACGTAACATGCTCACTCCACAAGCTTCAGCAGTCATTGCCAGCGCCGAAAACGTAAAGACCATGACGACAAAAGGCGGCCAGAGGAAACTACGTGTAACCATCGTTACCAGTACTGCATCAGCAAGATAGGTTGCAATCAAACAGAGAGTAGTTACGCGCGCACTGAAAAGCCAGGCAGCCACCGCAATGGGCAGCATTAAGATGGGAATCATGCTGTGTCCGGCAGACAGACACATGGTTGCAACCAATACAATTACGGCTATAAGAAGAGAGAAGAGAAAAATGCTGATGCGTGTGATCAAGGGTAACTGACGTAGAGATTGGAAGAACGCGACTATATCGCCCAAAGTACTTGCCACCTCCATATTTGAAAGAGTGACATCCGCGCCACTTTTAAGCAGAACAGCTACTTTTTGTCATGAAGGAATTTTTGCTAGTCTCAAGAGAAACTATTGTTACTACATAATATATAACACGTAGGTCCAATGGACGCAATACTTCTGGCTCATGCGACTTTTTGGTGAAACCCTCTAAAGTCATTTGAGATGAAGCAGTTTCTGACGTAAAAGGGTGAAGCTTGCACGTCCATACATAAGCCTTTTGTGCGTTTTAATTTTATTCACTGTCCCTTCAACTGATCCCTGGCTCCAATGATAGGTGAGTCCAGCTCGAACGGCATCATAATCTCGCTCAACACCAATGACAAAACTCCCAAGTTCTTTGATACCGCTTTCGCGCGCTTCTTTTATCCATCCATTGAGCGATTCTGGCTGTCGTTCGCGAAGTATGTGAAGAAATGACTGGAGCAATTGATAGACCTGCTTCGCTTCCCGAGAACTCTCCAAAAGCCGCATCAGGTCACTTTTCTCATCTGAGGTGAGTTCCTCTTCTCGCTTTGAGAAAAGCCAACGAAGTTCTCTTGGTGACAGGGCCGAAGGAGGCTCCTCATTTTTTGCCTGCTTTGGTGGACGTGTCACGCCAGGTAATCCCTTACGCAGACGAGCGACAAAGTTGCGCACGGTGATTTTCCCTCCGCGATACCCTTTTGCCTGAAGCTCCTCAAAAAGCTGAGACGCATTGCAACACCCTTCCTTGAAGCGGTGGCAGAGATACTCATAATACGGATCGAGCAGGTTGGGCTTGCGTGGACGAAGCTTCGGCTCAGCAGGCTCTTCCAAACGAAGATATCGGCGAACCGTGTTGCGAGCGAGGTCGAGTTGAGTGGCAATCGTGTGGATACTGTTTCCTTCCTCATGCATGGTTCTCACTTGATTGACCAATTTTTGCTTGCGCTCTCTTTTCTCTTGAGAAGCGTGTTGGCAGAGTATTGGTGCAGGCAAGGGTCCAGATTCTGCTATTGCGAACGTCTCTTGAGTGGCTGTTTCTGGGGGTGAGAGAGGCGGTATCTGGATCTTTTTTCGTACAAAATAGGTTTCGACAGCATCTCCCAAGTTTTTACAAATATGCCACCTATCCGCGATTTGCAGTGCTTGTGGGGCACCTTGAGTGGCTCCATCTGCATATGCTCCTGCACGATCTCGACTGACAATCTCAATTTCGGGATGAGCCAAAAGCCACTGCTTGACGCTCTCGGCTTCTCGGTCCGGTAGAAGATCAATCAATCGATGCGTGTCTAGATCGATAATGACCGTTCCATAGCGTTTTCCCCGCTTCCACGCAAAATCATCGATACCAACTGCCTTCACTTTGCCAACTGGTGGAGTTGGCAGGAGAAGCAGGGAATGCAGAAATGTCATCCTGGAGATATGGATGCCCAATTGCTCTCCTAAACGAGTTCCTCCCTTCGCATTGAATGCTGCACACATCGCTTGTACAATGGTTCGCAGACGTGTCGTGAGTCGAGATGATGGTTCAATCAGCTCTGGAAGCCGTTCTGTAAAGACTTTTCGTGGGCACGATGCCACACGGCAAAAGAATTTTTTCACGGAGAGCAGCAAGCGCACTATTTTTCCTACACAGGGAAGTTCGAGTGGTTTGCGTCGGTAATAGCTGTGAATAGCAAACGATGGTGTTGAACAGAGTGGGCAGAGCGAACTGATGCGGTTTGAGGTGACATGAACGTGTAATTCCTGCTCAGTTGTACTTATCGCGGTAATTTCTAACCCATCTGGTAATGGAAGCAATGGGGTGGTTGGCATTCCCGAGCGACCTCTTCTCAAAAGTGATGAGAAAAGTGTAGCAAGTTTTCATCATATTACCAGGGTTTCACCAAAAAGTCGCATGAGCCATACTTCTGACCCCTTTATGCTATCTAACTCTTGCGGAGAGCGTAAATGAGTGAGACACAGAGTTTCAAGTTATTCATCATCAGCCCACTCTACAAATCACCATTTCTGACATTACTAGGTACCTTCCACCAATGAAAGCATAGGAAACCTCTGGTTGTAAGAACAACTTTCTTCTGATCTCTAGAGGTTTTTTATGCTTCGAGAAAATTCATGCCCCACACTTCGCTTTTTTCACGTTTACCTCACACAAGAGAAGAATTTCAGAGGTTACCTGATAAGAACATACGTTCTATCACTCTTCGAAATATGAAGTTCGAAGAGAGCACGCAATAGTACTTCATATCCATATGGGTCACAAAAATTGAGGCTACCAAAAACAGACTATAAAGTCACTATGAGGAAGCGGTGAGAAACCTTCTCACGAGTTTGTTATGGCAAGCCTCGTTTCTTCATAACGAGGGAATACACACCTGATAAAGGGGAAAGTACATGAATCTCGAGCGCATTAAGTACCAGACGTGTCCCTACGATCAAGAAGAAGGCATCTTACTTACAGACATCGAAGAGGTCCAGCCTCAGATCGATGATGATGGAGACCTTCAATACTACTGCACTTCAGGCAGGCACACCTTCTCGCTCCATGAAGACGATGATGACAACGATTAGTCGTTGCCAGTAACGTGTATTCCAGTTGAACCATCTCTCGACTTCAGAAGAGCAAGACAGAGCCAGGCAGTCCCGCTCTATCATCGCAAGCAATGCTAAAGCGGACATCTGGCTCTGTTTTGTTACCTGATAAATTGACTTAGCGCAAACATATATCGGCCCCGCTCTCATCTCCAAAGCAATGCGCATCCTTGGTAAGAATCACAACCTTTTTGATATCAGCAAACTGCTTCAGCGTCGCATTGATCTCAGCAGTTGCGCGCGCATCCGTACCTATACCGGATGAAGCAAACTGGTGGCAGAGTTTGAGCGTAGCCGTCCCTCGCTCATAGGTCGAGCTCTTCATATTCAACCTGAGAGTAAAGTCTAGTTTTGTGGCGGATGATGTGCAGGTAGAGGGACCCACAAGATGATTTTTCATTTCCGAAAAGTAACCCTGAGCACCTTCAGAAGCCGTCGGGCCAGCGATAAGCTGCTGAATAGCGGAGGTGCCGACACTACCGGTTAGAGAGAGACGATTGAGTGGAAAGACTGCATTAAAATTGTTATTTGATTGCGGCAGGCGAGAAAAGTAGACTTTGATTGAATATGATGTTGCAGTATGCGCATCCGTTGCAGATTGAGAGTTCGTAGCTATGCGAGGAGTTATAGATCTGACGGCCGCACTCGCCGGTGCACTTGCAGATACCTCTGGAGATGTAGTAGTACTGCAGGCGTTGAGTACAAGTGCAAGCAATATCAGTAGCGGCGCAACAGTAATACCACCTCTCCATTGTCCAGAACAAAAAAAGTTGAATAAAGGTCTTCCATAGCTCTTATACATCTTTTGTCTTTTTCTCATATAGGGTACTTTCCTCCTTACTACCATTATACTTGTACTAAAAAGTAGTAAGAATGCTCACATAAACAGTGCTTGATCCTCATCGTTTCAGCCTTCCTGCCCCACCACGAAGAGCAGTTCAGAATCAACTCGTATGCAGGAGGAGTCCGATGCCAACGCCGACCAGGGTGCCGAGCGTGACTACAATGAGAAATTCAAAGCCAGCGCGTATAGGACCTTTATGGGTATAGCGAGCTTTCAGTGATCCCAGTAAAAGGGCGGTTATTGCGGTAAGACCATACGCCCACCAGCGCATTTGAGGTAATGCAAGCAAGACAGGTATGGCTGGAATGAAGCCACCAACCACAAATGAGAGGCCAACCTGAGCACCTTGTAGCCAGGGATTAATGCGTTCATCAGCGACCACTCCCAGTTCATCGCGCACCATCGCCTGATGCCAGAGCTCTTCATTAGATGTAAGATAATTAATCACGCGATCAAGCAGAGCGCCACGAAAGCCCTTCTGACGATAGATAGCCCGCAGTTCCGCGCGTTCCTCATCCGGCTCATGCTCAATCTCATATCGTTCGGTTGCAATGCGCTTGTCAAGCACCTCCTGCTCAGTTCGCGCTGAGAGATAGCCACCCAGGGCCATCGACACTCCACCCGCTAGCACCTCACCCAGCACAATCATCACCAGATTCGTCGAAGCCGCCCCGCTCACCACCATAATAAAGACCAGCGTCGTCACCAACCCATCATTCATCCCAAACACAATCTCGCGCAACCAATCCCCACCATGTGGATGTTGCTCATTGATCTCCTGCATATCTCTCCTCTTAACGCGCCGCATATTCATCATTACCTATCATTCTACCACCTTCTCCCTCCTCGAACGAGCTTGTGGTAAACCCCATACAACGCTCGTTGCAACCTGTAGAGGTATTATGCCTTCAGTATATAGAGAGAGCAAGCTCTCTTTAGCCTCCCAGTCAAATGCAGCGACCTGCTCTGCACCCATCCGCTCTTTAGAAAAGCCATTGCGTGAATGATAAGACTCAATATAATCGTCGATAGACTGAGTGAATCTGAAGGTAGCAGTCTTTTCCTCACCGACCTTCTGGAACAAGCTATGCTTCTCCAGTTCTTCCAACATATCGTACACTTGCCATTTATCCTTATTAGTTCGATAGCGCAGAATAATCTTCTGCAACAAAGTCCAGGGATCGGGCTGCGTCCTGGGCTCTATAACGGCAAGATATGCACCCGGTGCCAGCAATTCATGAAAACGCGGCAGGACGACGTTCCAGTCCATCCAGTGCAAGCTCTCGCCTGCCGTTATCAAAGCATAGGGTGGATCAAGAGGAACGTCCTCAGCACGTCCATATAGCCAATGTAAGCGAGGATTGTCCCCATTGGGAAGCTGCTTGCCCATCTCAATCATATGCTGCGAAAAGTCAACCGCATCCAGGCTCTCAACACGATCAACAAGATAGCGCGCGATAGAACCGGTGCCACTACCTATATCAAGGACTCGCCGTGGCTCACTCTGGATCAGACTAGCAAGAATATCGAAAGTCTCGACAGAGTAGGGTGGGCGAAAACGATACGCCTCAACAACGTCCTTATATTTAAACTGTTCCGCATATTCCCCAGAAAAGTGCTTTGGCTTTTGCACCATTTGAACTTGCTCCTATCTATGCTCCTGACGCACATCAAAGAGGACAACTTCTTCTCTAATTAACCTCTATAGCCTCTGAAAACTTATAGTATACTATAAGAGTACCATACAACATTGAAGGAGCAGAGATGAGAGAGATAGCCAATACTCAGACCGTTCAGGCAGATTTTGCAAGAAGACCTTCCCGATAAAAGCTTTGATTACATCGTATCCATTGCCACCCTCCACCATCTGCCGCTGGAAGCAGTACTTAAAAAGATAAAAAAGAGCTTGAAGGTAAATGGCACACTGGCCATACTTGATCTATTTGAGCAAGAGGGTGCAGAAACATTTCTTCTGGCGCTACTCCATCGTCTGGAAGAAGGTTGAAATGGAGAATAGCACCAGCTAACATGATGGTGTAAGGAATAAGACAGCATATGCGGAAGTGCGAAAATGCTACAAAAATTTGCGATTTAGAAGGGAAATATAATCATGAACATTGTTATCTTTGGTGCGACCGGTCCAACTGGAAGACTGCTACTACAGCAGGGTCTCAATGGAGATTACGACTATACTATTACTGCGGTCGCGCGCCGACCAGAGGTGATCGAACTACATGATGCGCGGCTACATGTAATACGTGGAGATGTATTGGATGCGGCCTCAGTTGAACAGGCTATCGCAGGACAGGACGCGGCGATCGCTGTTTTCGGGAGTGGTTACACATTCAAGCCTGTGACACTCTACTCAATAGGAACACAGAATATCGTGAATGCAATGGAGAAGTTGCAGATTCAGCGCCTCGTCGCTGTTACATCTGGAGGGACGAGCCCTATTCATGATGCTCACGAAGGCTTTGTATTTGGCAGAATCATTAAACCAATTATCGGCAGAACACTCTACGCAGATATGCGTCGAATGGAGCAGATAGTGATGGCTAGCTCTCTCGACTGGACTATTGTGCGCCCAGCTCGCCTCATCAATACATCAGAGATAGGAAAGTATCGCGTCGGAGAAGCTTATGGTTTACCGAGCGGTGATACAACTTCACGCGCTGATCTAGCAGACTTTATGTTACGAGAAGTTCAGAACAACCAGCATCTAAAACAAGGTATCGCGATTGCCAAATAACAACAATGTGCTCTTCTCTTTAGAAGTACTATACATTCCTTGATGAGCAAAGAACCTCTTTAGAATGCGTGAGAAAGAGCAAGAGGAGAATTTCTTTTTGGAGAAACCGCTGACAGACGAGTACAAACCACTGGTTGAGAAAACGTTTCTTCACTTAGTACCTTTCTGCTAAAATCCAATAACCTCAGCACGAAGCTAAAACAAGTATAGTAAGATTGAAACATAGCGATCGAAAAGTATTGCTAAACACTTTTAAAGTGTTATTCCTCTTCAAGCAAGTCACTTTGTTTTTTGATGCTTTTGCTTATGGAAACCTTAGTGGATACTGAAAAGGCTTATCACAAGGCTATAGCGTTGAGTAAGCTATGCATTTAGTCAGAAATGTTAGGTGTTAGCGCTAGTTAACAGTTATCATGTCGGCTAGATGACGGTAGTTATTTTGTTTGAGGAAAGAATAAAAGATGCATAGAGGTGATGGAATGGCTGTCACTAACTAGCGCATAAGGTACCAAGTTGTAAAGGTGCTTTATGACCTGATGTATAGACGTAAGGTGGAGACTCCACGCCTTACGTATAAAAGAAGGAGGAGTTTCGCATGATTAAAGTAGCTCTTCAATCAATTCGTCGTCCTGTCTCCTGGATGGTTGTGGCCTGCCTGGCAATCCTGGTATTTGCACTAGCTGCTTGTGGTGGTGATAGCGGTAGCACAACTAGCTCCTCTTCTGGTAGTGCTAGTAATGCTAGCAGCAACAATGTGAGCAGCGGCAATGCTAGCAGTTCAGGACCCGTAGCAACTGTGAACATCAAAGAGAAAAAGGGTTCTTCGGGTGCCGATGTCTACATGTGTGATCCTACAACGCTTAGTGTAAAGAAGGGCGATACTGTCGCCTTTACAAACATGAGCGATGAGAAGCAGGACTTTGACCAGGGCGATGCAGAGAAAGCTGGTGTAGACTTCGTTATGGACCTGAACCAGTCAACCAAAGCCACGTTTAAAAATGCCGGTACTTTCACGATCAAAAGCGAAAAAGGCGCAGTAATTACTGTTGCTGTTAGCTAACATACTCTAATTCTATACATAATCTCTACGTATGGAATACAAGACAATAAACAAGTAGCGCTTACAGTCAAAACACTACTTGTTTATTGTCTCAATTTGTTTGTTTTGTATTTACGTTTTTAAACGAGATTAAGTGGCAGCTCAATAAGTGAGATACGTGCGCCAAGAGTTTCTTGCATGGGTAATAGAAGAGAGCCATTAGGAAGTAACGCGGCTTCTATGCCTCGTTGCTCTAGCACTTCATGAGCTTGATGTATGCTCTTGACAGCAAAGTATAAAGTAACTGGACCCTCGCCCAGCTCGGTGAGTGTGTTCTGAGCCAGATCAGAGCTGCCAGGTGCGAGCAAATTGATGGTTGAAGAGCCGACGCGGAATTGTGCACGCTGTTCTGTGGAATCATGACTTACTTCGTCAAGGCCGAGTTGTGTCTTGTAGAGATGCAAACCACTCTCCAGGTCGTGCACAGCTATGTCAATACTGAACCACTCTACAGCTCCGTTTGGATGGTTTCCCGGCTTATCCCAGGTCAGGCGCTGCTCATCTGGCGCGTCCCACTGGATAATGAAGGGCCAGGGACGCCGGTAGGAGACGCCACCAGGTACGAGCAAGCGCCACTGTAGAAGATGACCATCCGGGCGCAGGCGCTCCATAGCAAATGGTCCGGTTGCATCCAGCCCTGTCTGCTGAAACCGCTCGGCCTCTTGCTCGATCGTCTCGGTTGCCAGCGCGTAAGCTGCCAGGCCGCCGACACGTTTCTCTAAGAGATCCTGCAGCGTCGTACCTCTGGGACCGCTTGCCCTCACTTCAGCATGATCATAGATCGAGATCAGTTCTATATAATCCAGGCCAAAGCGAATGAGCGCATTATACGTCCCCAATCCAGTATGCCGCCCACCTGGATCAACCTCAAACCCCAGGCGGCGATACAAACGGATAGCCTCATCGAGATCACGTACAGCAATAACGGCATGATCGAAGCGTGTCACCATCAGAAATATTCCTCTTTTTCTATAGAAGGCGTAATGTAATACTATCACTATCGAACGGTGGTTACACGCTTGTCAAGGCTCGCCTCGTGAGGTTGCTCAAAGAGTTTCTTCTGAAACTCTAGTAAAAGTCCAAACCGCCTCTATATTTACACCGCACTCTTGTGGCCGCAAAATGGATGGTCTGAACCTTCGCCGCCAGCACTCGCTTTGTAAACAAAGAGGCCGTTGGCGACCGGACGCTCACGGCCATCAGAAGGCGAGTTGATCACCGAGATCTGGTGCTGACCGGGCAAGCGCGCGACCATTTCGGATGAACCGCCGCCGTCGAACAGCATCGCCTGCGATGCACCATGAGCCAGCATATACTTAGCAGCCTCGGCAGGAGTCAGGCCCGTACTCTTCTGAGTGTCGGCAAAACGGCCATTGAAGACCGCGAAGAGCGCATGCGTTCCATTTTTGGTGATTGCAACGGCCGTCAGTGGATTGCGCGCCGTCATGTTCTTCGGCGCGGGCGGATGAGGATCGTTATACAGCGCGCCATTCTGAACGATCTGCGGTCCCCCACCTATAGCCTGCACAAGATCATCATCTGGAGAGACATGTTTCGTAACCGTCAGATTCATACCTGCACGCAGATTGTTCGCCAACCACGTACCAGCGGCCCCACCTGCAACCAGGGCGAATTGACCGGAGAGCGCAGGTAGATTCGCCATATTACGCCTGACCGACTGTACTGTAAAAGCGCCGGGAGTATCCGCAACATGCCAGAGGAGTGCAACCGTCTCGTTTTTCGTCGAGATCGAAGCGCCGAGGGCAGGCGTAATCAATACCATATTCCCTTTACGCGTGTCGTTATAAACATTCACCGACTTCAAAGCATAGCTCGCATGATCAGTTACCACCTGACCTGAGAAGGACGGGATCGCGATTACGGGCTTACCAGAGGAGCCTATCCCCAAAACTGGATAGACCGCTGAACTTTGCAACAGCTCACCATTGCGCACCACCATAGAGATCGGTCTGCCCGGCCCATTGATCTCAAAATAATCTCCGTTCACCCCCGCAAGCGCCGCCGTCCGATCCGCCATTGAGCTCACCGTCTCATTCGAACTCACAAGCTGATCATGCGCTTGCACCACCCCCAGGCACATCCCCGCATTCGCAAGATCCACATCCAGCAAATTGACCCGCTCAGGACCAGCCCCCGTCTGCAACAATTCCGTCGATAAAGTCAAGCCATCAGCAACACTTGTACTCGTTTTTGTTACTACAGAGCGATAAGCATCAACGGGAACAACCCTTGCCATCGCATCATGGCTATACGAAATAATTGGAAACAAGCAAAGGAAGATCGAGAGGAGAAGGGTGGATGGTTTGAGCCGAAATAGAGCAAAGAAACGACAAAAATGTAGGGGGAAAGAGAGATAACACCTCCAGTGAGCCAAGAGCGTATCCTTTCTAACCATGAAGGAAAGATGCACCAACGAGTTTACCAATTGGCAGCCACCCCTGATGCTTCACCGCAACCCAACGTATCTACTATCAAATTATAACGCTTACATTAAGTAGAGTTTAAAACGAACTAAAGCTACTGTTAAGTTTCCCCATTACCGTGGTTAACCAATGAGTTAAACGGAACTGACGAGTCAATATCACAGTTTTCTGATCGACGTTATAGAGCAAAATGGTTGCACCATTTCCTCGATCATATGTTTCCTGATTCTGCGTAGTCCACCCTCCATCCTTGAGTTGATAATCAAAGGTAGTCTTCTTCAGAACGTACCAATCGTTCGAGAGTACCTGGACATTCCTAATCTTGATGCGCTGATCCATGACAAACCTTTCATCAATGCAAACAGTACAAAGCAAAACAGCTTACTATTTATTTGGAAACATCGCTCAATCCAGGAACATCTTCAATCTGATAAAATACTCTTCGTCCATGTGCTTTTGCTAAAGAAACCATCTCATCAGCCCCCTGAGAAGGACCACCAATGCGCAAACACGCATCGCAACGTACAACGACAGCGCGCCCGATTGGATGCATAATCTCGTTAAAAACATCATCTCCAATGTGCTTGGAGCCAGCAACTTCGAGCAGTGGGAAAGCCAGCGCCTCACCAGTAATTGGCAGATGACCAGCACGAAACAGGCGCAGAGCAGCCTCATTCATCGCTCGCATATTGGCGGCGATCAAAGCAGGATCGTCATTTGTACCTGAACGGTACGGGCCAGCAACTAGAATCATTAGAGGTTCATTGGTCATAATTATCTACTCCAGATCTCGCGTAAAGGATTATAAAACGGACAGTAACGCTTGCGTTTGTCTCCCTTAAGGGGTACAATAACGATTGTAACCGCATTTTACCGTGTATTCAAGGGGTAAAACTATAATGAAAGACGATAAAAACCGCAATTTGTTGCTTACAGAAGAACGTCGAGAGCAAATTCTGAATACGCTGCAACGCGATGGACGCGTGCTAGCTATAGATTTGAGCCGGACGTTAGGAGTCTCGGATGATACAATCCGGCGCGACCTGGATGCTCTAGCCGAAACAGGTCTTCTACGACGTGTTCACGGCGGAGCATTACGAAGCACGCCAATCAATGAAAACTACAATGCCCGGCAAGGTGAGGCAACAGCAGCCAAGCAATCCATCGCACGCGCAACAGCCGCCCTAATCCGACCGGGACAGGTTGTGATTCTGGACGGAGGGACCACCTCGCTGGCAGTAGCCCAGAACTTGCCGAGCGACCTCGAAGTTACAATAGTTACAACTAGCCCACCGGTTGCCGTAGCCCTGGCAGCATATCCCAGCATCGAAGTCCTTACAATTGGGGGCAAGCTGTACCGCTATGCGATGGTGGCAGTTGGAGCATATACTGTCGAAGCATTGCGCGAGATACGTGCTGATGTCTGTATACTTGGAATACTTGCTCTGCATTCAGAAGTAGGAATCAGCGTACTCGATCGTGAAGAGGCTGCAGTGAAGCAAGCAATGATCGCGGCAGCAGCCGATATCCTAGCACCAACTACAGCGGACAAACTGGGAACGATTGCACCTTTTATCGTTAGTCCACCATCAGCTTTAACGCATCTCATAACTGAAAACGGAGTATCTGAAGAGACACTAGCGCCTTATCGATCATCAGGCATCACTGTTATTCAAGCATAATTAGCGCGACGGAAACATTTAGAATTGTTCTACTACGTCTAGAAAAGACTTCAAAGCTCTCTTGCTAGGGTTGGGAAAGTCTCCTCCTGCGTCTGAGCTTCTCGTCGTCGGCTTTTGCGATTTCCCAAAACGAGTAAGGTAGCGATACCAACAAAAAGGATAAATGTCACTACCAGCCCACCTTCTGGACCAAAGGCGCCGCCAGTTATCCAGTTCGGACCCATAGTGCGCAGGTCCAGGAGCACACCGCCACGAGCGTGTGAGCCACTCACCTGAGTGCCAAAGACGTTGCCCTCAGCCCAGTTCCATGCCGCATGCCAGCCGAATATGCCCCATAAACTTCCCTCGTAGAGGACATAGAGGGCGGCAAAGACACCAAACAAGATGAGATTGACGGCGGCGAATGCATTGAAGCCCTGATTCAGTGAATGGAGAAGTGCAAAGACGAGGGAGGAGATTACGATACCTACCCACGGGCGATAGCGCGCCCCTTGTGTCTGTAACAGCCAGCCTCTACAAAGTACTTCCTCTGTAGGGCCCTGTATCGCCCAACCAAGATAGACAAGCAAGACGCCGCCTAACGCGTTTAAGCCTTCTTGCTGTGGGTCACCCTTGCCGAAAGAGACAGTACCGAAAATTGCTAACGTGCCGATCGACGCAGCAAACATCACAAATCCAGTCAGCACACCACGCAGACACTTTGTAACTGCACCCGTACGCTCTAATCCTAGCGTCCAGAATGGCCTGCGCTCCACAAATGCAAGCCATGCCCAGATGGCAAGCAATATGGGTACGAAGGAGAGTATCAGCAGAATATCCTGGCCCAGTGCTGCAAGCACCGGATTGGCATTATCAGCCAATGGCCGGATGAAAGAGCTAAAACTAAGCAGTCTCAGGAGCAGACTTATAAGGATAGTAGGAACAAAAATGAAAACGATGGCCATAGGAATAGCCACGAACCAGTATGGCTTTCTTTTGCCCATGCGTGCCAACTGAAATAGACGGTTGTCGCGATCCAGAAAAACATTCATATACAGTTCTCCTATCGCCTTCTGTTATCAAACTTTAACTCCGGCCGCCCAAACACTCCGAACTCTACGTGTGGCGGTGATATCCTGGATCGGGTCGCCATCAATGAGAAGAAGGTCAGCCCGACGACCGGCCTCAATGACACCTCGGTCTGTGAAACCAAAGAACTCAGCGGGGACGACTGTTGCAGAACGCAGCGCTTCAACGGGCGTCAACCCGGCCTCAACAAGCAAACGTAATTCATCATGGAATGCTTCCCCATGTTGAATCGGCGAGGGTGAACCAGGGGCGGTATTCGCGTCCGTGCCCGCCAGGATTGTTATGCCTGCTCGATAAAAAGCTGATACTGTTGAGCGGGCATGGGCGTAATCTACGCCAGCCCCATGTGTCGGCAGGCGTTCTGCTATGCTTGCCACGCTACGCATCATGATTAACGTCGGCACCGACACGATGCCTCGCGCCGCAAGAGTGCGCGCCAGGTTGTCATCAACATCTGCGTCAAGGGGTGCATGTGTGAGAATGTCTACTCCAGCATCGGCAGCATTGGTGAGCGCGGCTAAGGCGGTGACATGAGCGATAGCCTTCAGACCCGCCTTATGGGCAGCCTCTACAAGTGCAGCAATTGTTGCAACATCAAACGCTGCGGAACCCATTCTGCGCGGGTCCTCAACGATCACTTTGATGTAATCAGCACCTTCCGAAACGCGATCGGCAACAAAGCGATCCGCATCGGCAGGTCCTGTCACGACACTAGAAGATGGAAAGCCCATTCTGGTCGTCTGCATGCCTCCCGGCGCGCTGGCTGGATTTCCTGGGCCTCGTATGTCGGCCAAACCTTGTCGATGACGCAGTGAGTCGGTCAACGCCATCGTGTGCGAACCCATATCCAGCATTGTTGTACAACCCCATCGCGTCCCCTGCTCTAGATCAGCTACACCTATAAAATGAACATGGGAATCGATGAAGCCAGGGAGCAGAGTGCCATGCTGACCATCAATAGTATTGTCAGCAGTCGTCGCATCAGAGATGACACCATTGTCAATGACCACCGTACGTTCATCAGTCAATTCTTTACCATCAAACACTTTTACATTTGTTATCGCAATTGCTTCGGACATACTTAAGATTCCCTCCCTCGTTCTGTTAAGGAAAATACATAGTGTTACCACGTTCTTTTACGGGACACTGTTACAAAGAGAAGGAGCTCTCCAGCGTCTTGAGAGCGGAAGCACTTCCTTCTTAAGCGAGCCATTCTACTCGTGTGAGAACGTATACACGTTGAGGAGCGTCCCATTTCCATAAATTATGTATATGGTGCATGCCGACCTTCTCAAGAATGTGCCAGGAGACATAATTAGCTTCCTGGGTGACCCCTATGATGCGATCTATTTGCAGCATTTGGAAGCCATAGGTCAGGGAAGCATTCACAGCCTCCGTTGCGTATCCACGCCCCCAGTAGATTGGGAAGAATTTGTAAATAATTTCGATTTCTGCTTCGAATATCCCCAGACCACGGAGTCCGATCGGTCTATTATTTTCACGCTCACATACAGCCCAAAGACCTGCTTTGTGATCCTGCCAGGATTGTAAAATGTCGGCAACACGCGCGTCCGCTTCCTGTTGTGATAAGATGCCACCCATAAAGTGCTGAACTCGCTCGTCGCGCCAGAGATCCCTAAGGACTAGAGCATCCGTTTGTTCAGGACGACGCAGGAGCAAGCGAGGTGTCTCAATCGCCAGGGCCATTTGGGTCAGGCTGTCCCATTTGCTCAAGAGCACTTCTCCCTTCAAGATACTAAGTTATTGAAGAAGATTGATACCAACAAGACTGAGTCCTTGAATGACGACATAGACGATAGCAAGCACGCTAACAAGCACCGTGATCGTGTATGCTAAAAAGTTAAATACAGGTCCATTCGTATATTGACCCATAAGGCGTTTGTTGTTAACCAGGTAGAGGATGGAGAATAGGATGATGGGAAGCAGAATTCCGTTCAGCAGATAGAGGTTGAGCAATATCTGCACAACAGGCAAATTTGGGAGCATGGCGATGACGACACCGATGACAATCAAGCCGGTGAAGAGTCCCCAGAAGATGGGAGCCTCGTTCCAGCGTTTACTTACGCCGTTCTCAAGCCCCAGCGCTTCGGTGATTGAGTAGCAGGTAGAGAGGGGAAGCACACCGGCGGCCAGGAAGGAGGCACCTAAGAGACCGAGAGCGAATACAATTGTTGCAAACGGGCCTAGAAACGGGGCGAGCGCCTGGGCGGCATCAGCGGCTGAGCCTAGAGCAATGCCTTTGCCACCGCTATGCACAAACAATGTTGCGGCCGTTGAGATAATGATAAATATTGCCACTAAGTTAGCGAAGATTGCAGCACCGTAGACATCGATCCGCTCATGCTTATACTCGCGCATGCTGAGGCCGCGTTCCACCACCGCGCTCTGCACGTACATCTGCATATACGGGCTTATAGTCGTACCTACTGCGGTGATAATAGTCAAGAGAAAGGCGCTCTTGAGCTTGACCGTGGGCACGACCGCACCCCTTAGCACCTGACCCCAGTTGGGGTGAGCCAGAAAGGCGGAGATGAAATAGGCAAAGAAGGCGAAGGTCAGCACGAGAAAAACTTTCTCCACACGTGCATAAGATCCACGTGCGACTAACCACCACAAAATGAAGCCTGCGATGGGTGAACCAATCCAGGAAGGGATGCCAAAGAGATTGAGAGCCGCTGCGATACCGATAAATTCAGAGATAATGACTCCACCATTTGCGAGCAGAAAAGCAAACATCACGAGAGCGGTGAGGCGGATTGGAAAGTTCTCGCGAATGAGGTCCGAGAGACCCTTGCCCGTCACAGTTCCCATCCGCGTACACATCTCTTGTACCATAGCTACGCCTAGCGCTAGCACGACCATGACCCAGAGCATAGAATAGCCGAACTGTGATCCCATAGTACTATATGTCGCAATGCCGCCCGCATCGTTGCCCGCGCTGGACGCAACCAGTCCGGGGCCGAGAATACTCAAGTAGACGAGCCAGCGGGAGCGCCGACGAGTGCGGGAGGATGTCAGTTTGCCTGTATTGGTACGAGTATCTTTAAGAGGAGACGTTACCTCTCTCGTCCCCTTCTGTAATTTTTCTGTCATAAGACTTTTCCCTGAATGAGATATAGTGAGATAGTAGTAAAGAACAGGGTAGAATGTTTAGCTGATCGTTTCGCTTCGCTCCCGACGATTGCGATGGTAGATGAAAATGTGACCGACGCGCTCGCGTAAGTCATCAGGCAAGAGCACGTCTAAAGCATCATCAAACGTAATAATGCCTAGCATGATGCCCTCATCGTCCAATACAGGGAGAGCACGCAACCCGTAGGCGGTAAGAAGGGCGGCGGCTTCTTTCGAGGGTGTGGTTGGATGAACGCTCACCAGATCATGCTCCATGATGCGGTCCAGGGGCGTGGTTCGATCAGGGCAGAACACCACGTCGCGCAGCGAGGCTACTCCGATCACGCGCTCCGTTCCAGGCTCAGCGACATAGAGGTAATCCACAAACTCCGGTTGCTCTTCCATCGCACGAATCTGGCGGAGAGACTCGGCCGCTTCTAGATGAGCGGGCAGGAAGATAAAATCGTTCGTCATCATTCCGCCCGCGCTATCTCTTGAATAAGAGAGCAGCTCGCGTACGTCTTCTGATTCTTCGTAGTCCATCAGGCTCAGAAGCTTATCCGCCTTCTCCTGATCGAGGTCCGCGACGATATCGGCCGCTGCGTCCGGATTCATCTCTTCCAGAATATCCGATGCCCGCTCCTCCTCGATTCCTTCTAGAATGTCGGCCGCTTCATCCGAGTCCAGCTCTTCCAGCGTATCGGCCACCATCTCGTCATCGAGTGTACGCATCAACTCGTCGCGCTGCTGATGCGAGAGATCGTCGAGGATGCGCGCCAGGTCAGCGGGATGCAATTTGCCCAGGCGCTCATGAGAAACGTGGAGCTGCACAGCGGGCGCGTTACTCGCGAAGTACTGCACGTCCGCCCAATCGAGGAGCTTTTCTTTGCCGCGTGGATGCTCTCCACTTAAAGAGAAGAGGACGCGGCGAGAGAGTGCGCGCAGCGAGATATCAACGGCCAGCAGACGCAACTCTAACTCGCCTGGTACCTGGCCCAGCGCCAAGTCGTTCACCCGCACCACCCGTCGTCCTTCAATATCCACAAGCTGTTTATCTAATACATCTTTGCCCAGCAGAATCTCGCCGTCGCGGCGTATGAAGCGCAGCAGGTCCATCTGGGCTGATGCCAGGCGAATAGACTTTTCCTCAAACATTGCGACCTGAGCGGCTGGAATCCATACATCCCGACCGGCCGTATGCACCAGCAATCCTGCCAGGGGAGGATACACCTCATCGCTCTTGCCCTCGCGGGGATCTATGTGGACAATCACATCCTTGAGAATCGCCACTTTTTCTCCGCGTGGGTCTTTAATGGGTTTGCCCACGAGCTGACTAAAGATAAATAGTGCCGCCATCTTCTACCTCTTTCAAAGTGGCAAATGTAAAAATGATCTGATACTAAGGACGCGAACGATGGACGCGAAGATACAGAAGAGGCAATTGGTACCGGCCTCTACTTCTTTCCAGTTTCCACCTCGTTAAAGATGATCGTATCGATGAGCTGTTCTACGGGCGCGCGATCATCGGTGAAGAAGACTTTTGAGCGTTGCTCTTCACGGATATTCCCGTAGTTTATACTGTTGGAAGCTACTGTCTGCAATAATGGATTGGTCAGGTGGGAGACGTTTGCTGCAAAGTTCGCTTTTCTCGTGGGCGCGTTGGTGCCAATCACCATGCTATTGGCGAAACGTGCACTATCGATGATATAGACATTGGGAAAGACGGAGTGCATTGTCTGCGCCAGCGCCTCGACGAGACGAAAGTCTTTATTCGTACGCCCAGCATTGACTACGGCCACGCCGGTTGGAGTCAGGTGAGAGCGAACCAGATGAAAGAACTCGTGAGTGGTCAGCTGAAAGGGCACGTAGGGCTGCTGATAGGCATCGATGCCGATCAAGTCATATTTCTGCGGCGTATTCTGCAAGAAGTAACGTCCATCCTGAACCACGACATTCAGGTTCGGCTCGTCCATATGAAAGTATTGGCGTGCCAGATTCACAATCTCGCCATCGATCTCCACACCATCGATAGGTAGAGAGCCGTAAGCAGCGTTGAGCTCGCGCGGAATTGTGCCCGCTCCCAGCCCAACAATGCAGGCTTTGCGCACCTGGCTCTCAGTAAACGGTGGATTATTGAAATAAGGTGCAATCGAGAAATAATCCCAGGGTCCCTGTGTGAGCACCTCGTTCGGATTATAGATAGAATGAATGCCGAGCCCCTCATTCAAAATAAGCTGAGTTTCCTCTCCTGAGCGAACAACCTGAATATAGTTGTACACCGACTCGCGCTCGGCCAGCATCTTTCCACCACCATTCGTTCCGCTCGGCTGCTTGATCGGTCCCTGTAGACCGGTCAGGCTCAAGAGCATAGGAATGAGGAGTAGAACAGTAAATAAACGCCTATTCGCCCCCAACTTTGGAGCCTGAACACCTTCTGTTTGAGATAGGATCAGGCCCAGCGCCGCGACGAGGAAGAGCGTGACTCCGCATATCACAAACGTGCCATAGGTGCCATAGGTCGGAATAAGCCAGAAGGCGGGGAGGAACGTACCCAGAATGCTGCCAGCCGTCGAGAGCGCATAAAGCATACCAGCGGTGCGTCCCGACCCACCCACCTGCCGTACGCGCAGACGGATCGCGAAGGGCGAGACGCAGCCCAGCAGAATCATCGGCACGGCAAATAGCAGAATTACTGCGACCAACGAGCCATAGAACACGCTCACCGAATAGGTCGAGAACGAACTTAAGGACCAGTGCAGGATTGGGCGCGAGATCAACGGAATAATGCTGACCAGAAAAGCAGCTCCGACAATCAGGGCATAAAATACGTCTGGTCTTGGATAGCGATCAGCTAGCCGGCCACCGATAAAGTAGCCCAGAGTAAGATAGAGCAGAATAAGTCCGATGAGATTAGCCCAGACGAAAAGCGAAGTGCCAAAATAAGGAGCCAGCAAACGCGATGCAGACAGCTCCAGAGCCAAAGAAGTCGCACCAGCCACAAACACCTGAAGAAGCAATAGCCAGCCCTGCAGCGCTTGACCGGTCGTCGAGGCTGTCTTTCCAGCTCCCATCTTTTGTGCACCCGTCGTCGTGGACATAACAAAGAAACTCACTTTCATTACCAAAAGAACATTCCAGTTGAACAAGCTCTATCCTTACCCATTGTCTCACATCTCTTGCTATAAAGCGAGAAAGCACCCTATTATCCAAGGCGATTCAAAAGTCGTTTCTAAACCGATCTCTGCCATCAGCGTAGCGACAATCCCTTGCTGGTAAGACATATAGATATGATCAGATAAGACTTTCCTTAATGTTTTTCACTACAGTATCGATTACGCTTGCAGTATGTTAAAATCAGGCTGGATTTATTGCACTTATCGTAATTATCGTAAAAGAAAAACGTTGAAGAAAGGCTGCATATAAGAATGGCTGCTGATACAACTCCGGCACGCGGAGAATCTCCTCCTGCGCCTGCTCATTATAATTGGACGAGACGATTGATTATTGCACTGACGGTGATTGCATTTATAGTGATTGCTGGCTTTGTGTTCTATGCATTATCGCTCATCTCGAATGCACTTATCGTTCTGCTCATCTCCGCTCTGCTGGCTTATATGATCTATCCTTTTACACAATTCCTGCGTCGCTTTATGCCGGCGGCGCTGGCTGTTACTCTCGCCTATCTCGTGGTAGTGCTCCTATTGGGCGGCGTCCTCTACTTTGTAGCAGATTCACTTATCCGGCAGGTGATCTCATCTGTACAGGCTTTGCAGACATTGTTTGGACCACAGGGAAACAAGCAATTGCAGCCGATCATAGACCTGCTTGAAAGGTTCGGTATTACGCAGCAACAGATCAACGCATACAGAGATCAGGTGCTCGCGCAGTTACAGGGCTTTGTCACAGGGCTTATTCCCTTTCTGAGCGGGCTATTCAGCAACTTTATTACACTTATTATTATCCTTACGCTCAGCATCTACTTTGTGCTCGACGGACCACGGATTATTCGCTGGCTACATAACAAGTCGCCGCGAGCACAGCGGGAGGAGGTCAATTTTCTCCTCCATACACTTGATCGCAGCGTCGGAGGCTACTTTCGTGGTCTTCTGCTATTAGCAGCAATTGGGGCGGTCAGTACAGGCATTGTGCTCACTCTGCTGCACGTGCCATATGCAGCCCTGCTCTCGCTGCTCTTCTTCCTGCTTTTCTTTATCCCCATGATCGGCGGATACATAAGTGGCATCCTGACAGTCCTCGCCGCGATCCCTCAAGGTTGGGTGACGGTGCTCATCGTCATTGCGTTCACAGTTTTGCTGCAGCAGATCGTTCTGGGGCAGATCCTGGCACCGCGCGTCTATAGCCAATCGATTGGTCTGCATCCTATTGTGGCTCTCTTCGCGCTCTTAGCAGGTAGTCAGCTTTTTGGTGTGCTGGGCGGCTTCTTCTCCGTCCCGATCGCGGGCGTCCTGCAAGAGGTCGTTGTCTCCACCTGGAAACGATGGGAGGATCAACACCCCGATCAGTTTGACGAGCAAAAGTCTATAGCTCAGCAAGCAGGAGCAGTACCAGAGCCGGCAACTCCTGTATCCAATACTGAAAGAAGTTAATAACAATGTCAATATCCTTCCTTCGCGATTACCTGTGGCATCTATATCTTGATGTTTCATACAGCCTTTGCAGCAGAAGAGACGGAGCACACCTCCAATTCATGTTGTCATTGTAACAGTTTTGAAGCTACATCTCAACCGATAAATATTAATCTATAGAAGAGTAACGCTCTCATCTTGTCAATCCAGAGCTGATAAGTGACAAGTCTTTAGACACGGTCGAATACACTACTGTAAATGTTAAACTAGAGAGGCGTTTACTGTTAAAGTATGTTACACTAAGAGATTGAATTGAGGCAAGATGCAAACATATAAGTCTTATCTCATCTGTGCAACACCACGTAGTGGAAGCTTTCTGTTGTGCGAAGCACTGAAAAATACTAGTCTTGCTGGTCGTCCAGAAGAGTATTTCTGGCGCGAGGACGAGCCATTCTGGAAAGAGCGTTGGAGTGCTTCGACGTATGCAGACTACGTCTCAGGGGCAATTCAAGAAGGTACAACTCCGAATGGTATCTTTGGGGCTAAGGTCATGTGGGGCTACTTCGATGATTTTGTGAGCAAGCTACGCACCATCGCCGGATATGAAACTCTTCCTGTTTCGAAACTGTTAGCAACTACCTTTCCCGACCTGCATTATATCTGGATTACGCGGCGTGATAAAGTGCGGCAAGCTATCTCTCATGTGAAGGCGCTGCAATCGAATGTGTGGGCACAGGATAATACAACGCCGCAATTTACGGGCGAACTCCATTTCGACTTTGTGCAAATAGACGGAATGGTACAAAGCGTTGAATTGCATGAGAGGGCGTGGCAGAACTACTTTGCTGGAAACAGCATTCAACCTATTCCAGTCGTCTACGAGGAACTGGTGCCAGCGTACGAAGAGACGGCAATACGTCTCTTACACGAACTGCGCATTCCTATCCCGGAGCAGTTGACATTCGCACCTCGCCAGATGCAAAAGCAGGCTGATGCTCTTTCCGAAGAGTGGGTGCAGCGCTATCATGAACTCAAGCAATTGTAACCCAACAGCGATATTTGCTCGGTGAGCAGCAGTGATGATGATAGAGGCGTCCTACTGCTTCGCCATTACTTCCTCTCGTTGCCAGGTGCGAGCGGCGAGGATGATGAGTAGTCCATCCAGTAGATAGGCGACCAGGACACCCAGCGCGAAGATCCAGAGAGCGAACAGGGCACCCACGAAGACGAGTGCGCCGAAGATGAGCCAGAGCGCGGTCGTGATCAAAGAGCTATAGGTCTGGGCTGATTGAAATGTGGCAACGCGTGAAGAGACGACGCTTGCGATGGTGGTGGCGAAGATGAGCAGGGCAGGAATGAAGGCCACGACCACCAGTGAGAGGCCGAGGGGCATCAAGGCTAGTGTAGCAGTTCCAAACAATAAGACTATCTCCAGCAAATAGAGAATAATGCCAACAATTGTGTAAAGGAGTGCGGGAATGACGGCTCCGAGTACTTTACCAGCCAGCAAGGCGGTATTGGACGCGGGCGTGGCTAAGAGAGGCAGCAAGCAGCCGCGCTCTTTGTCGCCCGCGAAGACGCCAGCGGCAATGCCCACTGCCGGTTGCGCATTGAGAAGCGCGACCAATAGCAGCAAAAATGCTAATGTATTTCCAACAACAAAATGGTTAGGAGAAGAATTGCTGCGGACTGTTGGTTGCAACGTACTCCATACAATAAAAGTGTTGATGACGAGGGATACGCCAAACATGACCAGGGTCGAACGAGTCCACATTGCCTCAATCATCTGCCGCCGCGCTATCAGCCAGATTGCAGCCGGAGTAGATAGCGGAGTGTAGGAAGTACGCGCCGTTGTGTCAGTATGTATAGCATTCATCTGTTATCGCCCTCGCATCAGAGGCCGACGAGTAGTAGACTCGCGACCTGCTGTATTCATAGAATCTTGTCGCTCATTGCTCTCATTCATAGCCAGCGTATACACTTCTTCCAACGTTGTGATCTGACAGGTTACAGAGATGATGAGCGCGCCAGCAGCGCTCAAACGCATTATAAGTTGTGGATTGAGCTGGTTGGGAGTGGCAGTGTGATACGTTAATAGTGTATTTTCCAGGCCTGAGTTCATTGCGACAGAAAATTGTGGCTCATGTAAGCCATCGATTGTATCAAGAACGTCCAGGGATAGAGGGCTGGGCTGGGCGAACTCGATACGCACGACGGTTTCGTCGGAGAACTGGGCGCGTAAGGCAGCGGGCGTATCATGCGCGACTATCAGTCCCTGCCGCATGATGGCTACGGTGTCCGCAAGGCGTTCAGCCTCGTCCAGATCATGCGTACAGAGCACGATTGCCCGGTGCGTTTGCTTTAGCTCAAGAATCAACTCGCGTACGCTGCGGGCGGCGAGCGGATCGAGGCCAGAGGTAGGCTCATCTAAAAATAGAACAGCCGGCTCATGGATCAAAGCTCGCGCCAGGGCCACTTTCTGCTTCATGCCTTTTGAAAATCCCACCATCTTCTCCTGGGTGTGCGCAGTCAGCTCAAAAAACTCTAGCAGGTCATTGATACGCCTGGTGCGTACAGTAGCGGGCATACCATACAAGTTGCCAAAGAAATCCAGATACTCCGGAACCCTCATCTGCTCAAACAGTCCAGGCACATCCGTCACCAGCCCTACACAGGCGCGAACAGCTTCAGAATTTTTCTGCACGTCATAGCCGTTCACAGACGCCTCGCCCTCCGTTGGGGCCAGAAGGGCCGAGAGCATGCGTACCGTCGTCGTCTTGCCCGCGCCATTCTGTCCCAGCAAGGCAAGGACGGAGCCAGCAGGCACGCTCAACGACAGATGTGAGACGGCAGTAAAGCTCCCGAAGCGCCGTGTCAAATTACGCGCCTCTATCATAAACACACCCTTTCTTCCACGACAAGCACTCATCCATTTTTCGCATCAACTATAACATAGACCCGGCTTATTCACAACTGCTGAGATGCAAACGAGCAGTACTTTGCTGAATATATAGACATATGCATTGAACTTTGCGATAATCATAAGAATCGCTTCTATCCAGGCGCATGGCACATTACGTTTTTGCCAGCAGTGAGGCGAGTAGTCCTGACTAACAAGCAGAAATCCGCTTGCAATACTGTAAAGAATTGACCTACCAAACGTGGTTATGGATAGCAAGTTAATAGAAAGGATATGTTGCGGTGCTTGACATATCATTTGTCTTCTTATCTCCTTAAGGGCCGATGTTTAATAGCATATACATATGCCTCTACGCGACAGCCTGCGCTGTGAATACCCATACTGGTACTGAAAAGCGGGCGATTATTATTTCTATACATTAACATGGATAAGTCCACCTGCGACATATGAGGAATTTACATGAGGAGTTTTCAAGACTCGCTAGGAGGGCAGCCGATCCTTGCCTCCAAGCATTATGACGCCCCATCCGTCCTGACCCCTTCCAATATGCTACGCGAAGCGCGCAGACAAAAAAAGTTACCCCTGGAAAGAGTGCCCAGAATATGTATTCTTGATCCTGACGGAGACCTTGTAGAGTTTCTCCATGCTTCCAATAGCGCACAACGGTTAGGTAGCTGGGCATGTTTTCATACAGTCCTGGATACCTTTGTTCACGAAGGGATAGAATATGGTATTGTAGGAGGTACGGTAGGAGCATCATTTTCTGTACTTGTAGCAGAAGAACTATTCGAATCAGGATGCGAGTTACTTATAAACATCTCGTCGGCTGGGCGCATCAGCTCACTAGATCAGGAACCGCCCTACGTTATTCTGATCGAAAAAGCATTGCGCGACGAAGGGACCAGCTATCACTATCTCCCCCCCTCTCCCTACAGCCACCTCAATCCATTTTTAAAAGAGATCGTCCTGCACACCTGGGACTACGAGCGCGTGCCACTCTACACTGGCACAAGCTGGACGACTGACGCCCCCTTTCGCGAGACCGAAGAGATGTTGGAAGTTGGGCGGGCACACAACATCCTGACGATAGAGATGGAGGCTGCCGCCCTCTACGCGCTGGGCAGCGCCAGGCAACAGCACATTGTCTGCTTTGCTTACGTTACCAACAGTTTAGGCAGTATCGAAGGCGACTTCGAAAAAGGCATGGCCAACGGTAGCCTCACCAACCTGGATGTCATCAGTCAGACAGCCGGGCATTGGCTGCAATGGCAGACGATGCTCATAGCATCCGAGCAAAGCGAGGTATAGCAAACCTTCTACAGCAGTCATCATCCACCATCACAAGTGAACATTCCGACAGGGCGATCGGGCGAGGCGTCATCTATAGCCGCCTCCGTCTATACCATTGGACGGCGAAGTCCACGGCGGCTCGTTGAGGAAAGAGGCGACACTGAGCAAGGCCAACCGTCCCAATTTTAACCAGGTTGGCCTGCTCCATCTCTGCACCAATGGTTAGAAATACGTCGGCATTAATCTGGATATCGCGAAACTTCTTCCAGACGCGCTGGCCATCTTCGATGATCGGCGCGCCTAACAGAACTGGCACCGCACCCGGACTGCGATACTCAGCGAGATGAAACGAGGTGTTGCGATCATAGCCCACGCCGAGCAGCAAGACCGAGCCATCCAGCTTATAGATGCGAGCAAGCGGAGAGCCTTCCCCCAAACCATACTCCAGCGAATGATGCGCAGTAACGAACTCTGCATGACGTCCCCAGGCCGAAAACGAAACTTGCGGATGATTGCTTCTAGGCACACCTGGGCTGGTCCGAAACGTCTCGGCAATCACGCCCACCTGATAGGTTGGTGTTGCCAGTGGATCAAAAGCGGGCATTGCTTCATAAATCATCTGCCACCAGGGTTGCGGCTCCGACGAATTCTGCCAGGAGGCCGGATCTGAATAATTGCCTGTGTACGCGGGCATGATCAGTGTTCCCTGATCCGTCACCGTATTCATCAAAGCCTGCACGACCGCCGCCGCTCCACCACTTACCCAACCCAGACGACGCAGCGAGGAATGGACGATTACCGTCATACCCGCGTGCAGTCCCAGCCGGCGCAGATCACGAGCAAGGCTCTCCTGCGTACACGACAGTGGCATTGCCCCCATGATGTCTCGCTCCGACATACTCCACACACACCTTTCTACAACTTTGTTTGTGTCATTATATAATGGATGTCTACTCTCTTTCCCAAAAGGTAAAATTACCCTTTTCTTCCATTACGTGCCTTTTGGTTTGAAGCTTCCCAAAGTTGTACGTTACTCTATAGAGAGAGAGGAGTCTATAAAAAAAGCGTGCGATTCCTGCCTTTTCAAGAATCAGCAGCGAGCAAACGGCTATAAGCAATGTGGTACAGCTAGCAGAGCAAGATTAATGCGCAGAGTAGCATTTCTACGAGAAAAGACGAGAGAAGACAGTTGACACGAAACAGGAAGGTTCTGGCAGCATAAACACCGAGGATTTTATCAACTCATTATACTGGCAGTATGTTGAGGCAATGCCAGCAATTTTGTCTTGCATAGGATTGTCCTCCATGAAATGCGACAGCTCAGAGAAAACATGATATTATGGTACATGAGATACGTCAATTATAGAAAGAGATGAGGAAATTACACGGAGGGATTCGTGACCATTTCTCACCTCACGAGCCTCTCTGAAATGAGCTGACGCAAGTTTGTGTAGAGAATGGAGAAAATGGCCATGCCAGGTTTCGTTAGTTTTGTCAATCGAGTGTCCGAGCTCAGTTTAATAGAGGAGGCTTTTAGCGATTTACTCTACAAACAGCATCTGAACACTCCTATTCTTGATTTTTACGGTGTCGAGGGCATTGGAAAGACCAGTATTCTCACAAAAGTTATTGAAAAATGCGATGAAAATGCTATTCCTTATATAAGCGCAGATGCTGATCAAGACTTACCCCAATTTTCAAAGAAAATACGAGAACAAATTAAAAGATACTATAAGACAAACCTCCTTAAAGATGCCGAAAATGCAGAGCCAGTCGAGCTTCTTCGCGCTCTACTCGAACGAGGGCCACTGGTCATGCTTCTCGATGCAGTCGATACAACCAATGAAAATCAACTTCTCCAAATAGAAAATCTCCTGCGCGAACTCATTCTGTATAATAAATTCTTTGTCGTCCTCACAAGCCGCAGAAAGATAGCATTCGAACACGACACGTCGGTTGCGCGTAAACTCCTGGCCTTCCCGGTACAGCCACTCGATCGTGAAGGAACGGATCTTTATCTCAATAGCATCAACTTTCCAGCCGATTCGCCTGTACGCGAAACGATATTTGAGTGGACACGAGGCTATCCTCTGGCGATGAATGCAATGGTGCAGGCACTTGACGAAGGTATCACCCTTACTGAGGAGCAGGGGAGACAGAATCTTATGGCACGCATCGTCGAGAGCGTTATTGCCAGGGGCCTGCTCGCACAAGTAAAAACGGAAGATCCAGTCTGGATCAAAACAGCCCTGAATCTCCTGGCAGTTCCTCGTCGATTTAATCTTGTGATCATGCAAAAGCTCATCGAGCGCTTCGAGCCCGAACTAAGTCTGAGCAATAGTCTTGCTTATATAACTCTTCCTAAGCGTATCGCCAAATCGACTGGAGTAATTGGCTGGGATCTCATCAAGGCCGGCTTCGCTATCGATGAACCTGTACGCAATATCCTGCTGCTTCAACTGAAGATCGGGCAACCAGAACACTACTATGACCTCAACAGATTTCTAGCGGAGATGAACTGGCAGAGCGCATCCGAAGTTACTGGCTCTGATCGTATCCGCTATCAGAGTGAGTACTTATATCATCGTGCGAATAGTGTAGAGGAAATTTTTGTACCACAAATACTGGAAGATGCAGTTGCAAATATTATACGGGATGCAGAGCAGACTCCAGACCAGCTTGTGCAGTTCTCTACCGATTTTATAGAGGATAACGAGTTAAAAGAGGATCTTGGTGTCAACGTCAGTATCGTTCTCACAATGCTCTATAGCTCTCTAGCTCGACAGATGCAGTTATTATATGAGCAGGAAATGGACGATGAGAAAAGGTTGCGCCATCTCTATGACTTTTTCTACTATACCGTCCATAATCCCACACTGGCCGACCTTGATAGATCGTCTCTCACCACAACCTTAAAAGAGCATATTCTGCTGTTACAAGAGCAGGAAGGTGCCCGACATATGCTAAAGCTCTACGAAGATCTGGGGAAAGATACCGTTTTTGTACAGGCTCTGGGCAACGAATTTACCGTTCTCCACGCGCTACTACGGAAAGATAGCGACTCAAGTCAGGAGTAAACATAGATGTTAGACGAGCAAATTACAGATAGATTTATCGGGCACGAAAAAGAGATCCAGTTCTTTGAAAACTGGCTCAATGACACAAATCCTGATGCACCGTGGATTTTATTTATGCACGATGCATTGCTAGCACCAGAAGAGAAGGGTGGAGTAGGAAAAACCTGGCTACTGAGAAAATTTGCAACCATTGCAGAGCAGCACAAGAATGTCGCCATTGTCATGGTCGACTTTTTTAATGTAGCAGACCGCAATAGCGCAGAGATAGCACGACGCGTTGCCGAGAGCGTACATCAAGTTTATCCAGACTGGCATCCGATCGCCTTTGATGAAGCTTTCACAGAATACCGCAAAGCCAATCGTCAGGGCAAGAACATGAACGAGCCCCTCGCCCGACTTTATGATACCCTCACTGCTGACCTGGATATCCTCGAAGAACGTCTGGCCACTGAAAAAAAGTGCCTGGTTATTTTCTTCGACACCTTTGAACTGATTGAACAATACCCGGTCGTTGCTGCATTAAATCCTGCCCAGATCTTCCCCGACCGCTACGCATTCAAAAACATTGGAGTTGTCATCGCGGGACGCAACGCTCCCGACTGGGAACATCCGAACTGGCATGATCACAAACAAGAATTGCAGGTCCTGCCAATCACCCCATTCTCATTAGAAGAGATGGTTGAATTCGTCAACGAGAACCGACAATTTCCGCAGAGATTG
>JAABUZ0100002319.1_pt1 | contig 32119 bp, 27 predicted proteins | sample 5562091 | NCBI WGS metagenome assembly JAABUZ01 (sample SAMN12813069, study PRJNA571459) | rock metagenome | isolation source: Antarctica rocks | place: Antarctica: Victoria Land, Linnaeus Terrace sud | collected 2015-12-21
CTTCTGGTCGGCGTCTTTGGCGTGCAGCATGGACTGATTCTTCTGGTAAAGGCGACACTGGTCGGAGCCATTATCAGTAACTCGGCGCTGGTGATGGGGCTGTGCTACATTGCCGCCGGCCTCAAATATGGCAGGCCGCGATTCCGACGAGACGAAGCAGGGCACCATAGCGTTCTCTTGTTGCTGACGGTTGCGGCGGTCCTGTTTCCATCGCTCGGTTCGTTTGTCCCGTGTCAGGCATCCGATTGTGGGGCACTCCAAACGAGCGTGCTGGACATCAGCGTAGGGATATCTGCCGTCTTGCTTATGAGCTACTGTGCCTATATCGGGTATGCGATATTCGGTTATATCAGAATAGGGCCGCGACCTCCTGTGAAAGAGAAGCGAGTAGATCCGGATGGGTGGCCGGTGTGGCTGAGCCTTGCGTTACTCGGCGGTTCCACCGTCGCATTGATTCCCATCACGGATACGCTGACGAGCAGCGTGGGGCCAGTGACGGGTGTGCTGGGCTGGACAGAAGTCTTCGTCGGGATGGTCGTCGTCGCCAATGCGGGGAATGTGGCAGAAGCCTACGCCGCTATTCGACTCGCCGTTCAAAGGCCTGCAGATCCCTCTCCTGAGGCGAACGTTGACTCTGGCCTGGATCTCGCGCTCGGCATAGCATCGGCGTCGTCGATTCAGATTGCGGCGTTCATCTGTCCCCTGGTCGTGTTTTACAGCCTGTTTGAACACCCCATGAACCTGGTCTTTAGCCCGGTGGAGGTAGGGATCCTCGCATTGATGGTCATCATTTTTACGATCATCGCGCTAGACGGAGAGAGCAACTGGCTTGAGGGCGTGCAACTGGTGGCGCTGTATCTCATGGCCGCGATCGTATTTTACTGGCTCCCGCTTTCCGCGTTCGGTAGCTAGACTGCTCCGTAACCACCGCACTCATCTGGCATCCCGGCGTTCACGCATGCCAGCGCACATACGTCAGTGACACATGGATGGAGGGGATGAGCACCGACTGGTCGTTCATGGACACGTGTGACCTTCGGGGCGGGGCGGGTGGCGCGAGCATGGGCCGACGACGTTCACCGCCTCAGGGACGTCGACAAAAATGGGGAGTAGCACGCAATATGGCACATGCAGGTGGAATTCAAGGCCAAGCAGCACTGAGCTGCGGTGCAAGGATTCGAACCTCAGCTACCTGATCCAGAATCAGGCGTCCTACCGCTAGACGACACCGCAATACGCACCTATCGGAGCACGAACGCTATTAATGTACCAGAGTCACGGATAGTTTGGCAAGGGCCGCTTTGATACGCTGATGCGTCCGTGTCCACCCGAGGACGGCGCTGGTCTCGTACAGCGGGGGACTTGCCGTCCGTCCGGTGACGGCAACCCGCACGAGCATAAACAGGTCGCCGGCTTTGAAGTCACGCCGTGCCGCTACTGCTCTCAGGGCCGCCTCCCAGGTGGCATGATCTGGATTGTCCATTTCTGATAAGACGGCGTACACTTCGGCGAGAGCACCACGCACCTGATCGGCGTCTTTTCCTTTGACTCGGAGCAGTGCCACATCATACTCGACCGACTCTGACCAGAAGAAGTCGGTGAACTCTCGTACCTCGCCGATGCGCTTCATTCGCTCCTGGACGAGTGGCAGGACGTTTTCCAGCTGTTTCGAAGGGACGTCGGCGGGTAGATATGGTTTGCACAATGCGGAAAGTTCAGGTGTCGTGAGCGCCCGAATGTACATGCCGTTCAGCCAGTCGAGCTTTTTGAAGTCGAAGATGGGTCCACCCAGGGTGATATCTTCGAGACGAAAATGCCGGACGAACTCGGACATGGTGAACACCTCGCGTCCGTCTGGATGGGACCAGCCCAACAGCCCCAGAAAGTTGACCAGCGCCGCTGGCAGATATCCTTGATCCCGATACCACGGCACACTCGTCGGGTTTTTACGTTTGGACATTTTCGACCGATCAGCATTGCGAAGCAGCGGCAGATGCACGAATTTGGGGGGCTCCCATCCGAAAGCCTGATAGAGCAAGAGGTGCTTGGGCGTGCTGGATATCCACTCTTCCCCCCGGATGACGTGCGTGATCTCCATGAGATGGTCGTCGACCATCGCTGCAAGCTGATAGGTTGGGTAGCCGTCAGTCTTGAGAAGAACCTGGTCGTCAAGCAGGTGGTTCTGAATAGCAATATCACCCCGGATCAGGTCGTGGATGGTGGTCTCGCCGCTCTCCGGCATCCTTTGTCGGATGACGTAGGGGTCGCCCGCTGAACGCCGCTGCGCTACGTCCGATGGTGAAAGGTGGAGGCAGTGTTGATCATACATGGTTGGCTGTTTACGAGCCTCTTGCTCCCGACGCACCTCGGCCAACCGTTCTGGCGTACAAAAACAGTAATACGCATGGCCAAGGGCAATGAGCCGCTCGGCGTGCTCGCGGTAGATGGGAAGCCGCTCTGACTGGACATACGGACCATAGCTGCCGCCGTACCCAGGTCCTTCGTCTGGCTCCAGATCAAGCCACTTTAAGGAGTCGAGGAGCATCCCCACGGCCTGCGGAGCGTACCGGGTCCTGTCTGTATCCTCAATGCGAAGGACAAACGTGCCCTGGTGCTGCATGGCAAAGACCTTGTTGAACAGCCCAACGTACATGTTCCCAATGTGTGGGTCGCCGGTTGGGCTGGGCGCGATACGGACGCGAACCTTCGACTGTGCGGTACGTTCCATCACGAATTGCGCCTCCTCTTCGGTGTCTTTATCGACCAGAAGCCCCGTTGCGGCTCGGACACAGCCATGGCGTCTTCTGCAAACAGTCCCCGTTCCGCCCGTTCCCACGCGGCCCGAATCGAAGCGGCATCCTGGAACAGGGCATCTATCGCCTCGCTATCGTTCGATAACACCTGCTCACGAACGGCGGTCAGGCGCTCCAGGTAGGCATCAAACCAGTACAACAAGGCGGGCGTGTTCGTGGCCAGGCTGGCGGCGCCGGGTAGTGGCTCACGCGCCACCACGCGTGATGCATCACGAAACACGGATCCGGCGAGTTGCTGCATGTCTCTCCAGGAGTCACTCGACCCGGCGCTGAGGACGAGAGCGGCAGCCAGGACCACCGGGAGTTGCTCAACGGCGGCGCTCCAACTATCGTGCTCTACCGCATCCACGAAGTGCGGATTTGCGCCGACGATCTCCACCATACTGCTGACCACGCTGATCGCATCGTCACGTGCCGCCTCGTCCGGCACGAGAAACCAGGGACGCTTCTGGAACAAAGCGGGATCTACGATTCCAGCATCCGGGACTACGGGATGGCCACCCACAAAGGATACGCTTGCATCCAAAGAGGCACGGGACTCGCGGAGAATGACGACTTTTGTGGCGGCGGTGTCTGTTACGACGGAACCAGCCTTAAAGTGAGGAGCAAGGTCCCGCAGGAGGGAGATGGTTCTGGCCGGCGTCTCATTCACGATAACCACGTCGGCTCGGGCAACCGCTTCAACTGCCGAGTTGGCTCCAACCTCGATGGCATCTGCCCGTTTCGCCTCCTGTTGAACCGTATACGTCGCGTCATATCCGACAATGCGCGACCAGGCGGTTTCCTGGCGGAGAGCACGTCCGAGGGACTGCCCGAGAAGATCGAGACCGAGAAGAGCGATCGTTGCCATATCAGACCGCCACGCGTCTGCTAGGACGCATCGTGTGAGGTGTTGCTCTGCCCTGGCTGACCCAGCTTTTTTTGGGGAATGAGGTGGACATGGGCGTGGAAGACGGTCTGCCCGGCCTCTGCTCCGGTATTGATGCCGATCCTGAACGAATCGGTGGCCTGTTCGAGCCCGAGACGATCGCGAAGTGCCCGTAGTGCGGCTCCAATATCAGTCCATTCCTCATCGGTCAGGTCGAAGACGGATGAAACATGACGCTTCGTAATGATGAGCGTATGCCCCGGCGAGGCCGGCGCCCTATCTGGAATGGCGAACGTGTGCCTCGTTTCATACACGTGTGCAGCTTGACGACGGCTGATATCACAAAAGATGCAGGCATCCTCGGGCACGCATCACCTCCAGACCACGATCCAAGACAGTATCTTCTATCGAAATACTTTAACAGATATTAAAAAAGAAACGTCCAGGAGGACATCTGTAGCGGCTGTCAGGAGGTCTGATCATCGAGCACGTATGGCCGACGGGGTAGGTCAGGTCGGGACAGGAATGTAGTGAAGAGTGAGCGGTGCAGCCCGCGGATCATATCGGGTCTCGGAACGGACAACCTTGAGGAACACGTTCACAGCCCGGATCGGGCGGCCGCTGCCACGCGAAGCCGCGCTTGCCCAGCCATCGACAAACGACACACATGGGTAGCCCAATGGCATTGGTATAGCAGCCGTCCAAGGAGTCAATAAACTCGCGTCCCTGGCCCTGTACCGCGTACGCTCCTGCTTTGTCCATCGGCTCACCGGTATGAACATACCTGTCGATGGCCTGCTGACTGACCTGCCTCATGGTAACACCTGTAATTTCACAGGCAGTCTCAGTGACGTTCGCCCCTGGGCTCACCAACACGACGCCGGTCATGATCTGGTGCGAGGTGCCCTGAAGTTTGGACAGCATCCGCCTCGCCTCGTCGGGAGAGTTGGGTTTGCCGAGTGTCTGACCATCAAGGACAACAAGGGTGTCGGCCGCCAGGATGTACGCTCCTGGCCATTTCGCGGCTACCATCAACGCTTTTCGTGTTGCGATATGCACGACGGTGTCTTCTGGTCTCCCGGGAACTGCTGTCTCGTCCGCCTCACTCGGTTCCACACGGCACCGAATGCCAACAGCGGCTAACAAGTCACGGCGCCGAGGTGATGCAGAAGCCAGAATGAACGACGAAAGCGTTGGTGGCTGCAACGGGATAACGCCCTCCTGACATACCCTAAAAGGGGTACTTTGGTACTACCGAATTGAGAATGTTTTGCGGTCGTTACGAGGCCTGGTACAGTAACGCGGAGTACCGATGTTCAGTTTGAACGCCGCCCGGAGGTTTGGTTCATGCAGAAAACATATCGTAACGGTTTTGATCCTGGCGCGTCGTTCCACGCGCGGCAGATGGCTCAGCGCCGCCACGCCGATAGGCTGCTGTGGTGCGCTATGATGGTGACACTCGTTGTGCTCATGTACTCGGGCTGGCAACTGGCACTGCACGGGACGAGTCTCGGCTATCTTCTGAACGCGTTCGTTCATCAGGGCTCATAAACTATGCTCCCTGTTTTGGCGGACTGTGTCTCCACCAGAGCGCGCCACAGACAACCAGTACCAGGCTGACGGCAGCCGCGATGCCAAGCCCCCGGGTCGCTTGGTGCAAGCGTTCCCAGTTGGATCCCAGGGTAAAGCCGAGCCATCCGTAAAAAAGAGCCCATGCGACCCCGCCAAACAGGTTGTACAGGAAAAACTGGCGAAATGGCATCCGCGCGGCGCCCGCGAATACCGCGGTATACGTCCGCAGTACGAACTGAAATCGGCCAAGGAACACGGCCTTACCACCGTGTGTTTCGAAAAAGCGTTCTACAAAGGCAATGCGTGCAACGGTTAGTCCGACGCGAGGTCCGTGCCGATGGATAAACGCTCGCCCCTGATGCCGCCCGATCAGATACCCACCGTTGTCACCCGCGATGGCTCCGATCATGGCGAGCAGCACAACGAGTCGAATATCTAAAAATCCGTTTGCCGCGAATGCCGATGCGACCAGGAAGATGGTCTCTGCCGGAAGCGGAATGCCGAGGCTCTCGATCAAGATACTCAGCGGTACTGCCCAGTAACCGAGGAGCGACACAACAGCCTGTGCCCAGTCAGGCATCGGGTGCCCCCACGGGTCGTCCTCGGAGGATGTCAGTACCGCGGACCAGAAGCGCCTACCGGCGCCAGCGTTCGGCCCGTTTCGACCAGTGCAAGTTCAGCTTTTGAGCCTCCGAGCATGAAGCGCAGTTCGCTGGCAAGCGCGATGAACTGGAAGCCTTCACGAATACGCCGTGACGCCGACTCATGTCCGTACGTATGGATACCTGATGCGACCCCATACTTCTGGCATGTCAGACGAATATGCTCAATTGCTTCAACGACGCGTGGGTGGTCGCTTTCAAGCTGGGGTCGCATGCCCATAGATGCCATGAGGTCATTTGGACCAATGAAACATGCGTCGATACCCGGAACACTTAAAATCTCATCTGCGCGCTCGACCGCCAGCACATGTTCTGCCTGTACGATGACAGCTACGTGCTCATTCGCCCGTTCCTGGTACCCTGGGGTGCCATCGTCCAGGAGGCTGATGGTATGGCGCCCTCCACCAACACTACGAACACCGGCGGGCGGGTATAAGGCGGATGACACGGCCAGCTCGGCCTCGGCACGGCTATTGACCATCGGCACAACGATCCCCCACGCCCCCGCATCCAGCACTCGCTTGATGTTTTCGCCTGAGTTCCACGGAATACGCACCATTGGCGCTGTGCCCGAGTTTGCCATGGCAAGAAACATGGCCGCCGTTGTCTCGATGCTAATTGGATTATGCTCGGTGTCCACCACGAGCCATTCAAAGCCAATCTGCGCCATATACTCCGCCACAAAAGGACTCGGGATCGACAGCCACGTGCCAACAGATGGCAGTCCGTCGTGCAGGTGTTTTTTGACGTGATTTTCTCGCATCCACATGCCTCTCTCGGTGGTCGGTGACGTCTAAGATCGGGAGGTAGCCTCACAGCATGATAGACTTGCCGCCGTCCTCGTTACAAGGAGGAGACGCATCCGAGGAACGTCACGCCGCACGGTACGCTTGTTGGCGTCGTCCATCACGCTTATCTTCATGAAAAGTCAGGATGCCGTTCGAGTCGGGGTGAGCGTGTGGGCGACGCGCCCAGGCGACACGCGTTCGTTCATCGGTAAGGGACATAGGAGGAGAGCGATCATGGCGGAACGTGGACTACCCCCACTGCAGATTACTGACGTGAAAGTCATCCTGACCGCACCGAATGGCATTCGCCTCGTCGTCGTGAAGGTTGAGACGAGCGAGCCGGGTCTCTACGGCGTCGGCTGCGCGACGTTTACGCAACGGCCCCTGGCCGTCGCCACCGCGGTCACCGAGTACCTGAGACCGTTCTTGCTTGGCAAAGATCCGGATCAGATCGAAGACATTTTTCAGTCGTCATTTGTCAGCTCGTACTGGCGAAATGGTCCCGTGCTGGGCAATGCACTGAGCGGCGTAGACATGGCACTCTGGGATATTAAAGGGAAACGGGCACAGATGCCCGTCTATCAACTCCTCGGCGGCAAGTGCCGTGAGGCGGCGGCTCTATATTTTCATGCGTCCGGGCGTGACAAAGAAGAGGTTGCCGATGGCGTGCGTCGTGCTCTCGATCAGGGTTTTCGTTTCGTGCGATGTCAGCAAGCGGTGTCCGGCTATACCACGTACGGAAGTGGAGGCGAGGCGCCCGTCACGCGCAAAAGCACCGTCACAAGCCATTCCCAAACGTTTGAGTCGGGGCCGTATGTGCGGCAGACTCCCCGGCTGTTCGACTACCTCCGCAACGAACTCGGCGATGACGTCGAACTGCTGCACGACATCCATGAGCGCATCCCACCGATCCAGGCAATCGGGCTTGCAAGGGATCTGGAGCCGTACCACCTTTTTTTCCTTGAAGATCCCTTTGCTCCTGAAGACGTCGAATATTTCCGTATCCTGCGCCAGCAGTGCTCCGTGCCAATCGCTATGGGCGAACTCTTTAACAACCCTCAGGAATATGTGCCACTGGTCAAGGATCGACTGATTGACTTCATGCGGGTGCATATTTCGGTCATTGGAGGACTGAGCCAGGCGAGAAAACTCGCGACCCTGTGCGAGTTTTTCGGCGTCCGCACGGCGTGGCACGGGCCTGGCGATGTGTCGCCAGTCGGTCATGCCGCAAATCTGGCTTTGGACCTCGCGTGCTACAACTTCGGCATTCAAGAATCTACTGTCTTCAGGCCGGAGACGCAGGCGGTCTTTCCTGGCTGCCCGGCGATTCGCAATGGCTACATGTGGTCGAACGACCTTCCTGGCCTGGGCATTGATATTGACGAGAAGGAAGCCGCGAAATACCCGTTTCCTCCGCATCCATTCAACGGCGCGTGGGACGCGATCCGCATGGATGATGGGACCGTCATACGTCCGTGATACTGGATTGGGATGAGAGAAGGTGAATACCGATGGAAACGACGCCGCCACTCTTTCTCTATACGCGACATCCGGGCATGCACCGTGAGTGGCCCTATGTAGATGCAAGGATGGCCACCCGACTAAAAGAGCTGGGAGCATACGAGGAGCGGACCATTCCGTGGGAGCGCCCGTTAGAGGACGAGATCGACCTGCGGCATGTTGTGGGGCTGGCGCGTTTTGGTGGGTCGTTGACATCACGAACACTAGCCTTCGCACCCAATCTTCGGATGCTTGGGGTGAACACCGATAACTCCGGTCAGGGACTGCCTCTGGCAGAACTCTGGGATCGCGGTATCACCGTGATCGACACGACGCGTGCGTGGGCCGCATCAGTCGCCGAGGTTGGCCTGGCACTCGCGCTCAATGCACTGCGAGGCATTCCCCGGTGGCACATGCGCATGGCGCTACGGGAACCGTTGTTCACGTTTGCGTACGCGCAGTTTTGTGACGACCCGCACGTTGTCAATGGAGAACTCGGTACGAAGTGCGTTGGCATCATCGGACTGGGCCAGATTGGCAGCAGGGTTGCGCGCGTGTGCGGCGCGCTCGGCTCCAGCGTCATTGCCTATGATCCGTTTGTCCCGCGCCATGTGGCCGAGTCGTCCGCTATCACCATAGTTGAGATCGACGCACTCGTCCGTGATGCTGAGGTTGTCTTTGTCACGGTGCCGCCGACCCCCTCAGCACGCCATCTGCTAAACCGCGAGAGGATTGGTATGTTGCGCCAGGGAGCCATCGTTGTCATCGTGACGCGCGCGCATGCCGTGGATATGACAGCACTGCGTGAACGCATTGTGGCGGACGAACTGGTCGGAGCGTTCGACGTGTATGACGTCGAGCCGTTACCGGTGGACGACGTGCTGCGAAACCGACCGAATGTTGTTCACACGCCGCATATAGCGGGGAGAACCCGCGACGCGAACCTGCGCGCGGTGGATCTGATTGCAGACGACTTCGCGCGCCTCCTGAGACAGGAACCGGCGCGGCACGCGCTGTCACCGCGGGCCGCCGCCGTGCGGACGGGCGCCTTATAACAGGTAGCTTCGATACCAGTCGCGAACACGCTCCATAACGTCCCGCTGATGCTCTGGCTCGGCGATGCTATGCCCCTCCCTCGGGTAGCTCATGAACTCTACATGCTTGTTCGCGCATCGCAAGGCCGTGTAGAACTCGATGCTCTGCGAGATGGGCACGCGTACGTCCTGCTCCCCGTGGAGGAGGAGCACCGGTGCAGTCACGTTATGAATTCCGAAGAGTGGTGACTGCTGATGATAGATCTCTGGCGAACGGTAGGGATCGTCTTGCATATAATACGTGGGTAGGAAGCCTTTGGGGATATCGGTGGTTCCGGTAAAGCTGAGCATATTCGTGATAGGCGCGCCCACCACCGCACATCGGAAACGGTCGGTTTGCGTGACAGCCCAGGCCGACATATACCCCCCGTAGCTCCAACCGCCAATCGCGGTGCGGTGGAGGTCAGCCAGACCTTCATTGATCAGGTGGTCAACGCCAGCGATGATATCCCGATAGTCGCCCCCGCCAAGGTCACGCCGATTGGCAGTGACAAAGCGCATGCCGTAGCCGCTGCTGCCACGAGGATTGGGACGCAGTACGATGTATCCTTCGGCAGCAAGCAGCTGGCCCCACTCGTTCCACGCCACCTGGTACTTGCGCTGGCACAGGCTCGCGGGCCCACCGTGTACCTGAACCACCAGTGGATACCGACGACCGGGTTCGTAGTCCGGAGGCAACACGACTGCTCCTTCGATCTGTTCGCCGTCGTGCGCCTTCCATGTGACCGTGCGGACAACTCCAAGCCGGAGAGTGCCAGTAACTGGTGGGAGGGGAGTACGACATTGCATCACCTGCCCGGGTGCGCCAGTCCAAACAGCCCGGGGCTCGTGGTCATATTCGCGGATCAGTGCAAACGTACTGCCATCGTGTGCCAGCGACAGCACGGTCTGCTCTATACCTCCTGTGGTAAACGCTTCATCCGTCCATGGTTCCGGTCGTGCGGTTTGCACGTCGATCTGTTGCACGCTGCTGGTAAGCCCGTGCTGGGCCGCGGCGATGACGGCAGTGGAATCGGGCAACCAGCGATACGCGTGGACACACCCTTCGAATGACTCGGTGAGGTCGCGCACGGTGCCTCCACGTTCTGGTACCACGCAGAGTGCGAGGGACAAATAGGAGGCTCCCTTCCCACTCTTAAACGCGATCCATTTCCCATCTGGCGACCACCGTGGTTCCGGATTCGTGCCGGTCAAGGTCGCAAGGCGGGTCGGATCCCCGCCCCGAAGGACCACCTTCATCAGTTGGACCGCCTGAAATGCTTCATCAATGCGCGGTGTTGTGGTCGCGGCCATGACCATTGCTTCGCCATCCGGGGACCAGTCGAGATCCAGAACGTGCCAATTGTTGACAAATGGCATCATGGGCTCGTGCCGAATGGTGCTCGCGGTCATATCGATCACCATGACTTCATGCCAGTGCATGTCTCCGTCATAGACCTGCGCGTCGGCTGCTCCTGGGTCACCACGCTTCGGCGCTGCCTGGTTGGCACGCTCGATGATACACGCGAGGGAACGACCATCGGGCGACCACGAGATGCCACTGACGTCGCGCCCAAATTCCGTACACCGGGTAATTTCCCTGCCGTCTGCCACGGACATACCATACACTTCGCGGACGCCGCGCTGTGCTCGGTCGGAGAGGAATGCCAGACGAGCACCGTCAGGCGACCAACGAGGAGCGGCGTTGTGGCAGTCAGTGACGACCAGAGGTGTTGGAGCGCCACCGGTGCTGAGATCAGCGAGCCAGATGCCTGCACGTGCGTGAGCCGTCGTCCGACTCGTATCGGTTACGACGTAGGCAAGCGCTGCACCATCGGGTCGCAGCTGGCAGTCGGTGACGGAGGTCAACGCCAGAATGTCCCGAATGGACAGCCGTCGCTGACCGGGGTGTACATATGTATCAGACATCGATAGTCTCCCATCGCTTCGACGCAGTCAGGCGTGTCCTGTATCGGCAGGTACATCAAGGCATGGCCATCCCGGTAGTTTTCCCCGTGCATCGGGATCTCGTCCGCCCCCGTCGCCACAGTGTCCCGGTACCGACTGGTGGGGCCAGTGTAGCCCGACTGCTTGCGCGTTTCACCAGCATGGCGCAGGTAGGCAGTACTTGGAAAGCTGTTTGAGAAGAGCTTATCTTCCAGATGCCGTGTGGTGCGCCGTCAGAGCATGGTGATCCCTTCCGCCGATACGTTCGGGATCAATATGGACGACGACATCATCCAGACGAGGCAAACGGTGCAGGAGCGCATGGCGAACCTTTTCCGCGATGTCGTGTCCCTGCGTCACCGTCAACGTGGCATCGACCTCGACGAGCAGATCGGCGAGCATGCGATGGCCGATCCACCGGGCACGAACCGTATTGACGCGCTTCACCCCCGGCACCGCGGTTGCTGCCTCGAGGGCGATGTCCAGGATATCCGGATCGACCGCGTCCATCAGGCGGTGCCACATTAACACCGACGCATTTTTTCCGATTGCGAGAATGGCAATGGTAATCAACAGACCAATAATTGGGTCAGCGAGCGGGAAGCCCAGCCATGATCCCAATACCGCGAAAAGTACTGACAGCGATGTGATGCCATCGGCGCGTGCGTGCTGTCCATCCGCCACGAGCGCCGCGCTGCCGATCCGCTCTCCGGTCGATATTCGCAGATGTGCGACAACCTCGTTGCCGATGAAGCCAACGACGGCTCCGAGCGCAACCAGACCAAGGTGATCCATAGGACGCGGGTGAAGTAGTTTTTGCAAGGACTCCCAAGCTGCCACCATGGCACTGATGAATATGATCGCAACTACCGCAAGTCCCGCGGCATCTTCCGCTCGGCCGTACCCGTAGCTGTAGCGACGCGTAGGTGCGCGTCGCCCTAGAGTAAAAGCAATCCAAAGCGGTATGGCGGTGAGAGCATCTGCGCCATTGTGTATGGTGTCAGCGAGCAGGCCGACACTGCCGCTCAGGATGGCGATGACGACCTGAATGGCGGCGGTGACGCCGAGGCCTACGAGCGAGAGCTTTACGGTGCGGAGACCCTCCTCGGTGCCACCAAGCGCCTGATCGGCCGCCGTGTCGCCGATGTCGTGGCTGTGTCCGTGACCAAATGGGAGCAGGCTGCTGAGCACCGTACGCCAGCCGCCGTGGGCATGTCCATGCTCATGGGCGTGATCATGTTCATGAACTCCGCCATCGGCAGCGTGGTGGTGATCATGGTCTCCATGATCGACGGCATCTGCGTGATGCACGGAATGCGGAGCGTCATCGTGATCGTGCTGTTCTTCATCGTCTGGTCGCTGCATTTCACGTTTTGCCCCAATGTCGCTGGGAAGATCGAGCTTCTCGTCTATAGGGTGATGGTGGCTGCCTGCTGGGTCCGGCTGTGCATTATCCTGTTGGCCAGCATGGGAGTGTATGCGCTCAGAAGACCTGTGTACGTCATCCGTGCTGCCCTCTGGCGGCGGGGCCGGCGATGCCGATAGAGAAGTGGTGGGCGTGTCGTGTGTATGTGCATCGTGATGATGCCGGTTCGATGTCTCCATGGACCAAGCCTCTCTTTCTGGTCACGACACGACAGTTCGTTCGCGCAAAGCTACCACATCCATCGATTAGTACCAGTCCGTGGCGCCATGACGCGGATTGGTTCAGGCCCCAGCGAATGGAAACGTGATCTGTTTCCCGCTCCGGGCGGATTCATAGACAGCGAGTATGATTTCCAGGGGCTTCCGAGCCTCTTCACCGGTAATCATGGGCGCCTGTTTTGCGCGAATTGCGGCAATGACCTGCTGTATTTCCGCGCCGTGGAGGCCGACGTTTAAAGACGCCGGATTGGCAGAAGCACCGCCTGGCTGTTCTGCACGCGCAGATGCTTTCGACTTGCCACCCCCATAACTCCCGACTTCCCCCAGCTCGTCCTTAACTCGGGCGTACGTCACCCGATTGTCTTCAACACCCACTGATCCCGCGTCGCCGTGGATCTCCACACGCTGGAAGAGACCCGGATAGTCGGTCGTAGATGCTTGAAGGAGTCCGATCGCGCCACTCTTGAACCGAATGACGGCGGCAGCGCAATCTTCCACGACGATGTTATGAGCGAGCGTGGCGGTATAGGCCATCAGGGACTCCACATCACCCATGAGCCACTGGAAGGTATCAACCATATGCACGCCCTGATTCATCAGAGCGCCTCCGCCATCTAGTTCCCACGTCGCACGCCACGAGCCACTGTCATAGTAGCCCTGTGTGCGGTAATACTTGCATGCGGCCTCGCCCATCGTCACCTTGCCGAAGCGTCCGGCATCTAACGCCTGCCGGATGAACTGCGCACCCTCACCGAAACAGAACTGGGAAATCACGGCGAGTGTCACACCTGCTTTGTGACAGGCTTCAATGAGGCGGTCCGCGTTGCGGAGGTTGACGTCGATGGGTTTTTCCACAATGATGTGCTTGCCAGCATGCGCTGCCTGGATGCCCAACTCAGCATGCAGCCCGCTCGGCACACAGATGTTGACAACGTCGATATCGTCACGCTTCAACATATCGCTGACGTTTCCATACGCCCGGGCGCCGTATTGTTCGGCAAGCCGGGCCGCCTTTTCCTCTTCGAGATCGGCAATGGCAACGAGATCAGCTTCTTCGAGGTCGGAAAGTGCTTTGGCGTGGGTCGGTGCTATGACGCCCGCCCCAATGATACCGAATCGGAGTGGTGATGAAGCCATACGTTCTTCCCTTTCGCTACGTAAGAAAGCCTCCGGGCCGCCGATTCGTGGCGGCCTAGCCGAGAAAACGAAGTGCCGAACGGACCAGAACTTCCACACCGGTAGAGAGCGCGGACTCGTCCAGGTCGAAACGAGGATGGTGATGTGGAAAATCCGTTTCGAGGTCGCTATTCATTGTCCCCAGGTTAAAGAAGCAGCCGGGAACCTCGCGCAAGAAGTAGGCCATGTCTTCGCCACCCATCGTGGGATCGGTTCGTACGACGTGATGAGGGCTAACAGTTTCGTGGGCGGCTTCGCGAACAAACGCGGTGACGCGGTCGTCGTTCACAAGCACGGGGTAGCCGTCGTGCCACACATAGTCGAGTTCGGCACGCATGGCTCCGCAGATGCCTCCCGCCAGCTCTTTGATGCGCCGACGCAGTTGTTCACGAAGTTCCAGGTCGTACGTTCGTACGGTTCCTTCGAAGACCATCTGCATGGGTATCACGTTGGAGACGGTGCCGCCGTGTACAGACCCGATCGTCACGGCGGCCGAATGGAGGGGATTCGTTTCACGGCTGACCAGTGTCTGGAGTGCGGATCCTACCTGGAAACCGACAGAGATGGGATCCACTGTGGTGTGGGGTCGAGCACCGTGACCACCGCGCCCGCGAATCGTCAAGGTGAACGAGTCGGTATTTGCATAACGCGACCCGGCTTCCGCACATATCTGGCCGGTAGGAAGTGTCGAGGAAACGTGCAGCCCGATGGCGGCGTCCACCCGCGGTGATTCGAGAACGCCCGATTCGATCATCGGTTTTGCGCCACCGTACCTTTCTTCTGCCGGCTGAAATACAAACTTGATGGTCCCGGGAAGGACCGGTTGCATTTCAGCGAGCACCCGTGCCGTGGAAAGCGCGATGGCGGTGTGCGCGTCGTGGCCGCAGGCATGCATCACGCCGGGTATCTGTGAACGGTACGCGACGTCGTTGGCTTCCTCAATGGGAAGCGCATCCATGTCGGCGCGGATAAGCAGGGTTGGCCCTGGCTTGCCCCCATGCAAGACGGCCATCACTCCCGTCTTGGCTATCCCTGTCGTCACTTGAAGTCCCAGCGAACGAAGGCGTTCGGCCACGATCTGCGACGTCCGTACTTCTTCGAACGCAAGTTCGGGGTGCATGTGAAAGTCGCGTCTGGTTGCAACTGTTTCTTCATGGAGGTCGTGTATGCGTTGGCTGATAGCGTCCATGCCGTCAAGTGCCTCACTCGTGCTCGTCTGCCGTTGTAGGGGTGGATAGGTATATCACCCGCTACCCGGCATGATAGCCGTGTCTGCATCACTGCACCAGGTACAACTCTTGAAACGGGGTGAGCGGTACGCAATGAACGCACTGTGCTGGCTACGCTCTGAATCTGGCAAGCGCCGATCGGACCCACAGACCACTCCGACACTGGAATAATTCGGCGTGTCCATACAGCGGGGTTATTGCAGGAAACCGACAAACCTACGTTCGTCAGGCGCCTCCGAGCAGCTCCTTGTTGACCACGGCAACACGGCGCGGAGACTGTCCGTTGCGCACCGCGAGGATTTCACGGGCAGCCTGTGCCTGGCACCATTCGACGGCTTCTCTGGAATAGTACGCCGCATGGGGAGTCAGCAGCACGCTGTCCAATGCGAGAAATGGGTGGTCGGGCCGTATGGGCTCGTGCTCCACAACATCCAGTGCCGCGCCCGCGATGCTGCCGTTACGCACTGCGGTGGCCAGGGCGGCTTCATCAATCACGCCACCTCTGGCGGTGTTGATAAGAAAGGCTGTTTTCTTCATCCGCCCCAGTTGCTCCGCGCCAATGAGATGACGCGTAGAGTCGTTCAGGGGCGTGTGGATGGAGAGATAGTCAGATCGTCGCCATAGCTGTTCCAGATCCACGGCCGCTACCCCATGTTCCTTTATGGTTGCCTCCGGCACAAACGGATCGCTGGCGATGATCTGCAGATCAAAGGATGCAGCGCGGCGGGCGACGATGCGAGCGATATTACCAAAGCCCAGCAGACCGAGCGTCTGGTGCGACAGACGATGGATATCGGTGGGCACCCGGGAGCCCCCACCCTGTCCCCACTGTCCAGCTTTTGTGGCCATATGCAGGGTGAGCAGGCGGCGATGGCAGGCCAGCAGTAACGCCATAGTGTGATTCGCTACTTCCTCGGTCCAACTGTCGGGCACGTTGACCACGAGGATGCCCCGCTGTGTTGCGGCCGCAACGTCGATAGTATCGTAACCGATGCCAGTGCGAACGATCAGTTTGCACTGATCCAATTCATCGATCGTTTCAGCTGTGAGGCTTGCTCCCGCAACTACGACATCGGCAGCCTTACCGAGCGCGGCTATCTCCATAGCTGTTTTTGGTGCGCCGAACACAAGATCACATCCCGCTTCGATTAGAGCAGTATGCAGTTGATTTCTCGGATCTGGTTGGGAGGGACCTATGACAAGGACACGAAATGGGCGTCCCGACATGAACGATCCTCTCTATGAAATGGCAGTTCTGCACTCCTTACAGAGGTCAGTATAGCTGCCGACCAAGATGTCCCTGGCGCCACGTGGCAGGTCGTTGCCGAAGTATCCACGCCTCTGCGTGGTAACACCGAGGTCATTCGTGATCTCCGTGGTGATGAGATTGGTGTCGGATGGCGTGGCACCTGCCGTGCGCCACTGTGCGGCGACTTCGGTTGACGTGGTGGTCCCCCACCTCCAACACCATATCGGCCTGCCGTGGCACCGGCAGGCGTTCTGGCGGGTGAGACGTGATCCAGCCCACCCCCAACTCCCTCGCCACCCACCGCAGAGATGGCGTCTTTTCAGAGCACTTCGCATGATCGCGGCGCGGGGTCGGCTTGTTGGACGAACAATCTGCTAAAGTCAGGACAGGTGATGATTGGCTGAACGCAAGGACGCAGCAATGGAATCTCCGGCGCCGGTGCTGATCAAGAACGGGCTGGTTGTGTCCTCAACAGGGACCCAGCTGGGTGATGTACTCATGGCCGATGGCCGGGTGGCTGCCGTCGGGCCGTCCCTGCACCATCCAGACGCGGTCGCGATCGACGCGACAGGTCAGTTTGTCATGCCTGGGCTCATCGACATCCACGTCCATTTTCGGGATCCAGGCGGGACATACAAAGAGGACTTCGCAAGCGGCACACGATCGGCTCTCGCGGGCGGGTTTACCACCATTGTCGATATGCCAAACACCAGCCCGCCGACGGCGTCACGCGACGCACTTGTCACCAAAGAAACCATCGCGGCGGAAAAAGCTTACTGCGACTACGGGTTCTGGTTCGGCGCTACTCCTGACAACGTTCGTGAAGCGGCGACTGTTGGAACCGAGTTCGGACTACCGATTGTCGGTCTGAAGTTGTACATGGGCTCATCAACCGGGTCGCTCCTTGTGGATGACACCGACCCCATGTACCGTCACTTTGCGACGTTTCCCCGTAACCGACTGCTTGCCGTCCACGCGGAAGACGAATCGGTTATGCGGCTCTTCGCGTCGCTACCGGGGAACGCGCACAACCGGCACCGTCCGCCATTGGCAGCAGCCCTTGCTGTGACACGCGCGCTCCACATGGCCCACCATCTAGGGAGGCGCATCCACATAGCGCACCTCAGCACGGGTGCTGAACTGAGTGAAGTGATCCTTGCCCGGGAACGTGGCACGCACGTCACATGTGAAGTCGCCCCTCATCATCTGTACCTCACCGAGGCTGATCAGGAACGCTGGGGCAGTCGAGGAAAGGTAAACCCTCCGTTGAGATCCAGTGACGACGTGGAAAGCTTGTGGGCCGGGCTCCAGCACATTGACATCATCGCCACCGATCACGCGCCGCATACCATAGAGGAGAAAAACGCGGAGTATCAGACGGCGCCTTCTGGTCTCCCAGGCCTGGAGACATCACTCGGGCTCATGTATCAGGGGGTACGAGCGGGCCGGCTGACGATTGAGCGGCTTGTGCACATGATGTCCACGGGCCCTGCTGATCTCATCAGTGCGCGCGCAAAGGGGCGCATTGATGTGGGAGCAGATGCGGATGTTGTTCTCTTTGACCCCCAACAACGGTGGACCGTAGAGGGTGATCGGTTGGAAACGCGCTCGGCATGGTCGCCCTGGGAAGGGACGACCATTACCGGAAAAGTATCGCGTGTCTTTCTTCGAGGTCAGGAAATGGTGCGTGACGGTGCCGTCTGTGCGGTTGCCGGAACAGGACGACCACTGTCTCTTACACTTCCCGCAGAGCTTGGGACGCCACCAGGTCGATAGCCGCGAGGAGTGACGCGATATCGTAGGGCTTCCTCACAACGCCGGCCAGTCCGAGGCGATGGATATCGGTCTCGTCGACGATATGCCCGGTCAGGAGCAGTACCGGTGTTCTATTCGCGGCCGCAACAATTTCCCGCAGCGCACTCCACTGTGCGGGGTCTTGACCCGACATGCTGAAACTAGAAATGAGAGCCAGGGTGAAGGAAGCCTGTTCGAGATAGTGGCACGCCTCGCGCGCGTCTGGAGTCATCACGACGTGCCACTGCTCTTCGTTGAGCAGTTCATGGAGCATCTCCATCTCGAAACGATCAGGCTCCGCGATAAGAGCCGTGCGACATCGATCCCTGGTCGATGCCTTGCTGGCCAGCTGTTCATTCATATGGTTCATCGTTTTTGGTGACACCGCCGTAGCCAATGTGTCGCGTCCTTTCGTTATTGTGTGACGCACAACGCGTCTCTCAATTTGTCGGTTGCCCAACATACTTCGGTCGGTCGCAACCCTCCTTCTGGATGGGCGGAAGTCAGGCGACAGATGCGAGAAGCAATTTTTCCCGCATGCCAGGTCTGGTTAGATGAAGCCGTTGTTCGATAGGAACCAGAACGCCGCAATGCCAATGATGATCAGAACACCGAGTACGAAAAGTACGGTGATCAGGTTGATGCTTGCATCGGCAACTTGCTCGCTCTTCGTGGGTGTGCTCATCGAGATGCCTTTCTATGTAACCGGGCTCAGGTGGTAACGTACCATCTCAATCCCTCAAAATGCAGAATGCGTGCCGTCAGGGTATGCCCGCGGGCACACGACCGGTTGCTATTTAGCAGCCGATTTGTTAACAGTCGATGGCGACTACATCCCGGACATCCCCCGGTCATCCGGTAGTAGTTATGGGGGATAAAGCTCGGAAGTTGACCACATTGGCGTACGATAAACATGGTTTCGAAAGCGATGGGTTGAATATCCCCTTTCAACGTCACTCGCCACGTGTGTCGAAAGGAAACCTTTGCCGTGATGCGTCGCCTACCTGGATTCGTGCTCGTGCTGATGATGGCGATGACCGCCTTCCCGCCTTCCTTTACGATGGCGGCAGCGCCAAGAGACAGTATTACCATTGAAAGCATCGTGACCCGGCGTGTGCAGTTCAGTCCCACGCTCAAACATAACATTGCCGATCTCGTTGTCGGTGGCAATGGACAACGGCTAAACGCCGACTTCCTCACCGTCTTCGCACAGACGGGTGGCCTGGAAAGATGGGGATATCCGACGTCTGAAATCTTCCAGGAAGAACCGGGCAACCTTGTGCAGTACTACCAGAGAGGGGTGCTGGATTGGCATTGGCGGGCGGATATGCAGACGTATGTCCTCGAACGCCGCCTTGCCTGGGACTATTTTGGTGGCGACCGGGCAGGCGCCGGTGCCGACCAGGGCACCGAGGCTGCGGCTGTAGTTGGGAGTGACGCAGTCGGTCCCTGGGGTCATACCGTGAGCAATGTAGCTGTTGATGGCACAGAGACGGGATTCGCCGATTTTTTTAACACCTACGGCGGTGTCCGGTCGTTCGGTTTTCCGAAAACAGAGGCGCGAATAGATACGGGGGCCGGTCTGCATATCGCCGCCGCAACCAATGGATTTATTCGACAATACTTCCAGGCCGGAGTGCTTGAATACCACCCTGAGAGCACGGCCGCACCAGTAGAACTGCGTCTGCTCGGAGACGATTTGCGTGACAAGACCTATGCCGGAGGTAGCTGGCAGAGCAACACGGCCTTTCAGCCCGCCCGCGCCGAGGGCGACGGCCAGTTTCTTCCGCTGGTATCTCTGGCTGGTACACCCGTCGTGACGCCCCGCTTCTCTGTGAGCCTGGATCCTCCCTCGGTGCAGCAGGGGCGCTCTGTCTCGGTTCATGTAGCCGTATCGCCGGGCCAGGCGCTGCATGGGTATCTCGACGGCAGCCCCGCCTTCGAACTGACCTCACTTTCGTCCGGCTATTGGGGCATTCTAGGCGTGGATGCATGGTCTGAACCTGGCTCGCATACGGTCAGGATTGATGCTGAAGGCGAGAACGGTCGCTCGGTACCAATAGCACAGGCGACCGTGCAAATTTTAAGTACCGTGTTTCCTACGGAGGATGTCCTTACGCTGCCGCCATCGAAAGGCGATATTGTACAGCGTAGTGTACAGATTGCAGAAAACGATGAGATGCGGCCCATCTTCACGGCCTTTACCCCCCAAAAGCTCTGGGAAGGCGTGTTTCTTCGCCCCACGCAAGGGCGCGTTACCGACGCTTTTGGTACGAAACGAACACCGGATGGCGGCAAAACGTTTACCACCTATCACGAAGGCCTCGACCTCGGGGACTGGACGGGCACGCCGGTGAAAGCGGCGAACACGGGGCGTGTTGCTCTGGCGCGTCCGCTGCACGTGCGTGGAAACGGTGTGGTGATTGACCACGGCATGGGCATCTTCACGGGCTATTACCACATGTCCCGCCTGGCGGTACAGGAGGGGAACCTGGTTCATAAAGGTGACATCATCGGCTACGTGGGCGAAACGGGCTACGCTACAGGACCTCACCTGCATTTCGAAGTTCGCGTGGACAATCAGTATGTGGATCCAAACGAATGGCTCGTTCGGGATGTTCAGCCGTAGCGTGGCCGGTCTGCAGCAACGTTATACTGCACGGCACACAGGGAACGCGGTGCTTCAGGGAGCCTACGACCCGGGTCAGTTCCATAGGTGGCGCCTATTCCCTGTACGTCTGTCCTCGGTTTGCTCGCGAGGGACGGTCCTTGCCCTGCGTGCCTGGCGCTTGAGAGGTGATACGTGGCAATTGTGGGGGTCGTCGCTGACGATCTAACGGGTGCCAATGATACGGCGGTGCAGTTCAGCAAGCAGGGACTGCGTGCCGTTGTTTCACTCGGGGCGGACGTGCTGAGTGCACGGTTGCTATCCGCCGATGTCGCCGTGCTGGATACCGCCTCACGTGAACTGTCTCCCGGTGCCGCAGCGGCGGCCTGCCGGGTTGCGGTTGCCTCGCTCCGGGAATGCGGAGTGTCATTGCTCTACAAGAAGATAGACTCTACGTTGCGTGGTCATGTGGCCGAGGAAATTGCCGCCGCCCTGGATGCGTTTAGTCCGGGAGGAGCGTGCCTGGTAGCGCCTGCTTTTCCCGCTCTTCAGCGGGTAACCATCGGGGGATATCAGCTTACGGGCCAACAGTTGGCGGCACATTCGTTGAATGGGCCACTGGACGTGGCCCACCGCGCTCATGTGCCCACGATGCTTGCGGCAGTCGTGGGGGATGCGGTTGGACACCTATCGTTGCTCGACGTGCGTCAAGGCGCACAGCAGCTTGAAGAGATGATCCGGGCTCGGGTCGCCTCCGGGCAACGGTTCCTTGCGGCGGATGCGCTGGACGATCATGACTTGCAGCACGTGGCGAGAGCGTTTCGTTCGGCGGGGGTGGGAACCGTTATCGTCGGCTCCGGTGGGCTTGCAAGCGTCGTGCCCTCGGTCTGGAGCATGCGGCGCCGCCAGCAGTGGCGTCGATCGGTGTCTGCTCCCGTGGTGGTCCTCGCTGGCAGTTTGCATCCAACCACACGCCGGCAACTCGCGACACTCGCCTCACAGCAATATGCTCCCCATTGGATCCACTTAAATGTCTCCGCTCTGTCATCGGATTCACGCTGCGGCGCCGAACAGGAACGTGTGATCGGCGAACTGTTAATTAAGCTCCTCTGTGGAAACGATGTGGCGGTAAGCTCCAGTCAGCCAGGAACATCCCCTGTAGAACCACCACGAGGGTCAGAGGGCATGCGGCTCCGTGAAGTGATCAATGCGACCTTTGGCATCATTGCGCGGCAGGTTGTTGAAGCAGAACCATCTACCGGCCTCGTGCTCACGGGAGGGGACGTTGCAGAAGCTGTTCTTCGTGAGCTTGGCGTCGAGGGAATGGCTATTGAAGATGAAGTACAGCCGGGGATTCCATTTGGGCGGTGTGTCGCCGGCGCCTTTGAAGGGCTGCGGGTTGTAAGCAAGGCTGGAGGCTTCGGCGCAGACACGGCGCTTGCAGACGCACTACGGTTTCTACGAGAGGAGGCACGCCATCATGATCGAGACCGCCAACAGGGCGATTAGGCCACGGATCGGGATCACCATGGGCGATCCAGCGGGGGTGGGGCCAGAAGTTATCGTGAAGGCACTCAGCAGTGGGGTGCTGCAAGGACTCGCCCGTTTCGTTGTGCTCGGATCCCTGGGATCAATAGAGCAGGCTGCTCGCTCAATCGCAACGGAGTCACGTGTCCGCGCAGTCCATGGCCTTGATGACACCGAAGAAGACGGCACCATCGACGTGTGGGAAACGGGAGCTCCGGTGCCGCCGGATCTTCTCCTGGGCCAACTTGATGGACGCGCTGGCGCTCTCGCAGTTGGATACATTCACCAGGCGGCGCAACTTGCGCTCGACGGAACCATTGATGCGATATGCACGGCGCCGGTGAATAAAGAGGCCGTTGAGTTATCCGGTGAGCACTTCACCGGGCATACCGAATTACTGGCCGAACTCACCGGCGCGGACAAGGTCAGCATGCTCCTGGTTGCCGGCAAACTCCGCGTTGCCCATGTGAGTACACACGTGTCATTGCGCGAGGCGATAGACCTGGTGCGGCCAGACCGCATTGTCGAAGTCATCGAGCTCGTGCGACCTGCGGTTCAGATGCTCGGCATTCCCGAACCTCGTATCGCTGTGGCAGGATTGAACCCACACGCTGGTGAACACGGTCTCTTTGGCACCGAAGAGACCCGCATGATTCGTCCAGCCATCGACCTGTGCGTGGCACGAGGTTGGCATGTCACGGGACCGCACGCTCCCGACTCAGTCTTTCACATCGCTCGCCAGGGGCACTACGATGCGGTGATCGCGATGTATCACGATCAAGGGCATGTTGCCATCAAAATGGCTGACTTTTTCGGTGGGGTCAATGTCACACTCGGACTTCCCGTTATTCGTACCTCGGTGGATCACGGCACCGGCTTTGACATTGCTGGCAAGGGCATTGCGAATGAAGAAAGCATGGTCGCTGCACTCAGACTTGCCGTCGACATGGCGACGCACAGGAAGGCTACGCTCACTCAATGAGACCGAGGATCGTGGTCGTAGGAAGCTTGAATATGGACCTGGTGGTGCGTACTTCCCGACAGCCCGAAATGGGCGAAACCATCTTCGGCCACCATTTCGACACGTTCGTCGGTGGCAAGGGGTGCAATCAAAGTATCGCCGCATCTCGCCTTGGAGCAGAGGTCACCATCATCGGTCGGATAGGCTCCGACGTATTTGGCGATCAATTGCTCGAGTTAGTGCGGCGTGAACACATCGCCACAGATCATGTACATCGGGACCAGCACAACCGTACCGGCATCGCCTCTATTCTCGTAGACGAAAGCGGCGACAACAGCATCGTCGTTGTGTCTGGAGCAAACATGTACCTGTCGGTTGTAGATATCGATGGCGCGGCGGATGTGATTCGGGCGGCAGATGTGCTCTTGCTGCAACTGGAGGTGCCGGTGGAAACGTCACTCAGAGCAGCGGACATTGCACGTGACGCCGGTTGTCGGGTCATTCTCAATCCCGCTCCCGCTCGTGACCTGCCGGAGCGTCTGCTTGGGCTCGTAGATATCCTTACGCCCAACCAATCGGAAGTAACGGCGTTGACAGGGATCAGCGCGATCGACCGACCGGACGATGCCGCTCACGCTCTGATAGCACGCGGGGTGGACACCGTCATTGTGACCATGGGAGCGCGAGGCGCTCTTGTGACGCAGGGGGGCAGCAGGTTCACGATTCCGGCGTTCCCGGTTTCCGTCGTTGACACAACGGCTGCGGGCGACGCGTTCTCCGGAGCACTGGCCGTGGCACTCGCGGAGGGGTTGCAACGCGTGGATGCGGCACGTTTCGCGAATGCGGCAGGCGCACTCACATGTACGCAACTGGGTGCTGCGCCATCCCTGCCGCTTCGGCGTGAGGTGGATCGGCTCCTACGCATGTAGGGGGTGCAGACGGTACCATGAATCTACTCCATAGCCAAACCGGCCGATGAGTGACCGCGATTCTTGCGAAGGGAAACGGCGATGATACAACGGCACGACCCTTCCCTGGATCCACTATCTCCCGGCGTCACACGGATAGCCAGCCCATTTGAAGACGCGCGCACGCTCCAGCCATCATCACAGTCGCACTACGTCGTGCGGGGAGCGACGATGGGTGCCTGCCTGGGCGCTTCCCTTTTGATACTCTGTAGTGGCCTGCTCGTCCTCTGGCTCTTCGTTGGCTTCATTCGATTTCCCGGCGACGTGGCCGGGGGGCTAGGGCAACGAGCGAGCGATGCACTGCACAGGACGGGCGTAGCCCTGGCCGCCGCGGCGCAGGCGCTGCAGGACGCACGTGACCCCTTGCATCCACCTCGGTACTCTTTGACGCAAGATCCCGAGTTTGACGATTTCCTGGTCATCACCACCGCGAGTGGACTGCCCAGTTCCAGCACATCAAGTTTTAGCATGACTGGAGTTCATCGTCGGACCGACGCAACGGGAGCGGATGCTGCGGTGTACGCCCAGATTCACCGCCAGTATCTCGTACCGAAGGTGACACGAGCACTGGGCATCGTCATCCGTACTGACAAAGGAGAGCAGGAGTATGCGCTCTACCGGGGACAGATGTACGGGATCGCGCACCGCTACTACAAGGTGAACTGGCTGTCCCTCGAAGAGAATAAGATGGCTGTGGTCCGCTTGAAACGTGCCAGCGAAGTGCCCGGTATTCAGGTCTTCGACGAAGAGTAGCCGGATGCTGGCGACGGTGGCAACAGATGGCGCTGGATGGCACGGGCAACACCGTGCTCAGCGTTGCTTGCCGTCAGCTCTTTCGCGACGGCTTTCACCTCAGGTGTGGCATTCCCCATGGCAATGCCAAGACCCGCCCACCCGATGAGGGGAATATCGTTGATCTCGTCACCAATAGCCATAACCTCCGCTGCCGTCACATCGTAGTGCGCCGCAACCCACGCCATCGCCGCCGCCTTGGATACCCCCGTTGCCAGGATCGTCAACGAGACGTCATCGAAGCCGAGGGTATCGATGTCGTGTTCAAGTTCTCTCAGCAAGTGCTCTTTCACTGCCGACATCGTTTCTTTCGGAGCGGCAAACCAGAGCTTGCTGACCAGAGCCGATTCATCCCTTAACAGGGCCTGGATCGCTCCGACACTATTGGGGGGCAAGACGCGGTACTTCTTGACGAACATGTCCACCCGCTCATCAAGACGGTCGACGTGCCAGCTATCACCCTCACCATGGTGTGTTTCAAGATGGAGATTCACGTCTGGCTGGTACTGCTGAATGATATCCATGACGCGACGTGCGGTCGCCAGTTGAATCGGCTCCTGATGGATTACGGTATTTGTGGCGAGATCTGTGACGAGCGCGCCATTATGCCCGATCACCGGAGTGGTGAGGCCGAGTTCGTCATGGACATCCCGCATATGGCGGGGAGCGCGTCCCGAGGCAAGCACGACGGTGATGCCCGCCTCAACGGCATCGTGGATCGCGGACCGTGTTTCGGGTGCGATGCGTGAATCAGGGTCAAGCGTGGTGCCATCGAGGTCAAGAGCCAGCAGTCGGTACAGGGTCCATCACTCCTCATTGAGTTTCAGAGGTACACGGTGTCTGTTCAGTATAGCGGGGGGATCCTACGAAGCAGAGGCCATCATCGCGTCTTGCGGAGCAAACTGGATGTCGTAAAGCTGTCGGTAGGCCCCGTTCCGTGCCAGGAGCTCTTCGTGCCTTCCTTGCTCCAGGACCACTCCATGATCGAGCACAACGATCCGGTCAGCATTGCGGATCGTGGACAGGCGATGCGCAATGACAAACACCGTCCTCCCGCGCATCACCTTCTCCAATGCGTTCTGAATGAGCACTTCGGTTTCCGTATCTACGTCCGACGTTGCTTCATCGAGAATGAGAATGCGCGGGTCTTTCAGAATCGCCCGTGCCAGCGCGATACGCTGACGCTGTCCCCGCGAAATACGTCCCCCCGCCTCGCCCGCCTGTGATTGATAGCCACGCGGCAATTGCATGATGAAATCGTGTGCGTTGGCCTGCTGTGCTGCCGCAATGACCTCGTCATCGGTGGCTTCGAGACGACCGTACCGGATGTTGTCAGCGATCGTGGTGCTGAAGAGAAATGTTTCCTGCAGGACAATGGCCATGTTCTCACGGAGAGATCGGAGGGTCACATGCTTGATGTCGTGGCCATCGAGGGTAATTCGGCCAGAATCTGGATCGTAGAAGCGCGGAATGAGGTTGATAATGGTAGTCTTGCCGGAACCCGTGTGACCGACGAGCGCCACCATGTCTCCGGGATTCGCTTCTATCGACACGTTATTCAGGACAGGCGCCCCTGGCGTGTAACTGAACGTCACACTTTCGAGCTTGACGTGTCCGCGCACACGACTCAGCGTGAGTGCGTCGTAGTCCTCTTCCACCTCAACCTGCTCATCCATGAACTGGAAGATGCGCTCGGAGGCGGCCAGCGCCTGTTGAAATGTGTTATTCACGGTAACCAACTCGTTGACAGGGTTATAGAAAGCCGTGAGGTAGGAAAGAAAGGCGATCATCGTGCCGATCGTCATCTCACCATTGAAAATGCGATACGAACCGTAGACGAGAACAAAACAGGTACCGAGTGTCGTGATCATCTGGATCATGGGGGTCGCGATTGCTTGAATCACGGCGGTGCTCATGTTTGCCTGCATATTGTCCCGGTTGCGGTCCCGGAACTGCCCCATCTGTTGCCCTTCCCGGGCAAATGCCTTATTGACGCGGACGCCCGTGATGTTCTCCGCCAGCACCTGGTTGACACCGGCGATCTTTTCCTGGACCTTCTTATAACGACTGCGCAGCATGCCCGAAGAGAACGCGCTGGCCACGATGAGCGCAGGCATCGTGGTCAGGACGATAAGCGCCATATCCCAGCTCAGGAACAACAGAATGATGGCGTAAGCAACGCAGTTAACCAGGCCGATGGCGGCATTGACGACGCCGCCATTCAGTGAGTTCTGGACGGTATTCACGTCGTTCGTCACACGGGAGATGATTTCGCCCGCTCCATTGCGTTCGTAAAACTTGAGCGAGAGTCCCTGCAAACGCACATAGAGATCCTTGGCCATCTGGTAGACAAGCTGTTGAGAAGACAGCGCCAGAGCATAGCGATTGAAGTATGTGAGCACGTACCGCGCGAGGTGCAGCACAATGAGACCTGCGGCGATCCAGAAAAGAGAATGCGTGTCGCCGCGGCGGATCTGATGGTCAACAACCTCTTTGGTCAGGTATGGCGGAATCATTTGCAGGCCAGACGCAATGCCCACGCAGACAAGCGAGGCGTAGAGAAACTGGCGCTGCTCGCGGATCAGTGAACCCATCCGGCGAAGGAGTACCCATACCGGCGTGGAGAGCTTCACAGGTTCTTGACCACCACCGGGCCCGCCCCACCGCATCCCCATTATTCAGATCTCCCGTTCGATTTCGCACCGCGGGCATCCGAATTCGGTGTCAACTGTAATAAAGAATGGACGGTGACACGGGTTGCTGAGCCCGGGATGCTCGTGCCGTCGCCAGGGTCCACAGCGTCTCTTGCGCCTGCGCTCGTGGCGGTATCTCTTGCGTCTGTGGGAATCGCGACAGATGTGGGAACGTGCGTGGTTTCGGGGCTTGCCGAGATGTCTGACATACGTGGCCGATGTCTTGTACCCACAGCGTAGGTGGCATCGTTGCTGTCCCCCATCGCGGAGCCGGTACGATGTCCATTGGTACCAGCAGGACCATGCTCGTGCCCTGCGGCGGCCTGCAAGAGAACAGGTTCCGCGGCTGCTAGACCGCGTGTACCGCTGGTCATTCCCGTGGAAACAACCTCAACGGTGGATCGAGGGCTATGTCCGTTCGGCGCACCTGTGTTCAAGCCGTCGGAAACGAGACCAGAACCGGCTGCTGCTGGTCGTGTTTCCCGGTTCGCGACAAACTGCAGTTCGTAGAGACGCTGGTATGCTTCGCTCGTCTCCAGCAATTCCTTGTGCGTTCCTCGCGAAATGATACGCCCGTTGTCCATCACAAGAATAGTGTTGGCCCGTTGCACCGTCGCGATTCTATGAGCAATGACGATGGTCGTTCTGTTTTGCATGAGCTTTTGCAGCGCCTGGGTAATGAGGAAATCAGTACGCGTGTCCACAGCTGACGTCGCCTCATCGAGGATCAAGATGCTGGGATCCACCAGAATTGCGCGTGCGATGGCAAGACGCTGCCGCTGTCCGCCTGATAGGCGGGTTCCCTTCTCGCCGACCATGGTGTTATAGCCGTCGGTGAACTCCATAATAAAGTCATGCGCATTCGCTGACTTTGCGGCCGCGACCACGTCATCCATCGTCGCGTCGGGTCGCCCGTACATAATGTTTTCCCGGATGGTCAAGTTGAAGAGGAATGTCTCCTGCATCACCATGCCGATCTGGGAGCGCAAGGAATCGAGTTTGATCTTCCGCACATCGATGCCATCCACCGTAACGATACCGGCGGTGGGATCATAGAAGCGTGGCAGCAGGTTAGCGAGAGTTGTCTTGCCAGATCCGGAAGGGCCAACGAGGGCAATGGTGTGGCCAGGGGGGGCAACAAAGCTAATGTCCCGCAAAAGCGGCGCGTTTTTCCCATAGGCAAATGACACGTCCGTAAAGACGATCTCCCCCTGGACCCGGGGGAGCGCGATGGCGTCTGGTGGTTCGATGACTTCAAGCTTCGTATCGAGAATTTCAAAGACGCGTGCGCCAGCGGCGACCGCTTGCTGCGCCATTTGATTGATAAACCCGATGAAGCGAACAGGCATCCAGAACTGGAACGTGTAGGCCTGGAACGCCACGAGCGAACCGAGCGTCATGTCGTGGTTGATAACAAACGAAGCACCGAAGACGAGGATAAGGGTCTGGCTGACAGCGCCCGCGAACTCTTGCCCGGGCATGACAAACCCCATCATCTTGGTAGCCTTCAGGCGCTGTTGACGCATGTCCCAGTTAACACGGTTAAACCGCGTTGCTTCATACTCCTCGCGCCCGAACGCCTTGACGAGCTTGACTCCCGCAACACTTTCCTGGATGACGGCATTCACATCGGCCATGCTCTGCTGGAGTTTCCGCCACACCGAGGCAAGGCTGTTCATTTTTATCTGGTAGAAAACGATGAGCGGTAACACGGATAAGGCAATCAGTGTAAGGCGCACATCGATGACGAACATCAGGACGAGTGCCATGAGCATCGTAAACAGCGTATTGATGAGGCGCGCCAGGCCCTGACCGAGAAAGTTCTGCACGGTCGCCACATCATTAGTTACGCGGGACATGAGTTGTCCCGTCTGGTTTTCATCAAAGAAACTCATCGATTGAGACTGCAAGTGGCCGTAGAGCTGGTTGCGAATGTCGAATACGACTTTCTGACCGAGCCACTGTTCGATGTACCCTTCGACCGCTGTCAGGAGATTTGTGAGCAAGGCGACGAGAAAAATTACCGCCGTAAGGCCCAGGGCATATTTGGCGTTGTGCTTCGGTATTGCGGTATCAATGATCGTGCGGGTAAACCATGCGGGAGCCAGGCGGGAAAACGACAGGAGTGTAATGAGCCCAAGGGAGGTGACCGATGCCCACCAGTACGGGATGATGTATCGGAGAAGGCGCCCGAGTGTTTTCACGAGCGGGAGCTCTCGATCGTTTGCGGAAGGTCGCGCCGTCCAACATCGGGATGTTGGGGGAGGTCACACGTGATACCAAGAGCGCCTGCAAGGGCCTCAAGGCCGTGTTCTAACAGCGTGATGTCGCTTTCATGAAGACAGTTGATGGCAAGGTCAAGCCGTGCCTGTCGATCTTCCCGAAGTCGTTCAACGAGTGCCTTACCCTCGTCACTCACCCTGTTCATCACCAGCCGACGATCCGCGGGGTCGTCAAATCGTTCGAGCAGTCCCTGACGGACGAGTTTGTCTATCGTTGTGGATGCACTGGGCAGAGACACCCCGAGTGCGGTAGCACTCTGGCCAACGGTCACGGGACCGCGATAGTAGGTGAAAAAGAGCAACTTCAGTTGAGCCATGCTCAATTCGAGTGCCAGCCACTCCTGTGTTCTCGGCTCGCGCAACTCACGGGAGATGCGGTGCAGTAAGAATGCGACGCGCTGACGCCCCGCAGATGCCACCGCATGCCCGTCCAGTACTTTTGACATAACAATAACTGCTTTCCAAATGATTAGGCAATGACTAACTGTTAATCTACGTGGCAGTATACCACCTCTGTCAACCGTTGGCCTGGGCATCCACCCTATACACACGGTATCCGGTGTCGTGGAACCCGTTCTGTTCATAGAAAGCACGCGCGCGGTGGTTGTCCTCAAGGACGTCAAGATCGAGCCGTGCCCAGCCCTTGTCATGCATCCACGTTTGCACCTCTGCAATCAATTTTCCACCGACTCCGTGGCTCCGCCACGCTTGCCGAACACAGACATCTTCAATGACGCCATACGTGGCGCCCGCCCAGCTACTAAAGCGCTCGCTGACTTGAAGGATGCCCATGATTCCGTCATTGCCTTCAGCAACGAGGTACCACGAACCTGGAGAGGCAATAATGGATTGCACGGCTTGCTCCAGTCGCGGGCGGGGAGGGGGGCTTTCACCATGGTGCGTCATGAGCATGGACAGCAGGTCCGCGATGACGGAGACATCTTCCCGCACTGCGATTCGTATGGTTATCTTCATGCCAGATCCTTCCTTCGCTTAAGGCAACTGAGCGTTCTATCATGTCATCAGTAGCCTACATGGCGAACGGGCGTCACACGCTCTCCATCGCCACCTGTGCACATGAGGGTAAGCCGTCAGGAGGAACCGAGACGATGTACGAGCGGGTCCTTGTGGCACTCGATGGCGGACCGCACGCCGAGTTGATGCTGAAGCACGGAGTTGCCCACGCGGAGGCTTTTGGGTCCCAACTCGTGCTGCTCCGCGTCGTTCCATCGTCCATCAACACTCCCGTTGGCCCCGCTGGAGACCCGATCGGCGCGTCCGCGTCTGTGCCTGATTTTTCAGCTGCTACATCGACGGTGTCTGCTGAGGCTGAGGCGCGCCGCTATCTTGAGGATCTGGCGCGGCCATTACGGGACCGGGGATGTGATGCTGTTACGTCGGTTCGGGTCGGGGCGGTCGCGCCCAATATCCTCCAGGAAGCGACCGAGCGCGACATCTCACTCATTGCGTTGACGACGGAAGGGCGGGTGGGCATTGTCCGTCTGGTTCTCGGCAGTGTCGCCGATGAGGTCGTGCGCGACGCACACTGTGCGGTACTTCTGATCCGCGCCGATCCCACCGTACTGGACACATCTGACCGGGGTGAGGGCAGAGGTGGTCACGTGCGGAACTTCCGCGACGATGCGGAAGCGTTCGGACCGCTCGCACCAAAACCCCTCGGGTACCGCGCGGTGGCTGTGGAACGGATTACCGGCAGCGTTGGTCGTGCGCACGAACTCGGCCCGGACTTCCTCCCGCTCGATAAAAAGCGGAAGCTGGATGATCGGCATCGAAGTATTCAGACGGCGATGGACCACGGCTCGATCATGCCGCCTATTGACCTGTACAAGCTTGGATACGACTACTATGTTCTTGACGGTAACCATCGGTTGGCGGCGGCGCTGAAACGGGGACAGGTTGACATCGACGCGATCGTCACGGAGTTTGTACCAGTCGATAACGAAGAACAACAG
>JAABUZ0100002321.1_pt1 | contig 32096 bp, 22 predicted proteins | sample 5562091 | NCBI WGS metagenome assembly JAABUZ01 (sample SAMN12813069, study PRJNA571459) | rock metagenome | isolation source: Antarctica rocks | place: Antarctica: Victoria Land, Linnaeus Terrace sud | collected 2015-12-21
TCGCGTACCAGCTTTGGAAGTTCGGCCTGCTCGGAAAAGATTTTTTTTACCGGCCCTGGTCCGCTGATCCCGATGGGCACCAAGTATGGGTCACAACGGACCGGCCTTCGAACACTCCAACACCCGACTTCGGACACGCTTCCAAAGTGTTCAATGTGATTGACTCGCGGCAGTCGTACTTGCAGGATGTGGTGGTCGCCGGACTGCGCGCGTTGAATTTCCATGAGCAGGCGGAGGCGTCCGTGCATTTCTCGTACGAGATGGTGGCGCTCACGCCTCGGACATGCCTGGAAATGGGCATCACGCTTTCGACCGAAGACAAGCGGCGCGCCTATGTCGAGGTATCGGGGCGCAAGGGATTGGGCGTGAAAGCGGATGACCTGATCGACAAACTGATTGCCACGGCGCTGGCGGAAGTGGAGGATCGGCATCCCGAGAAAGATCCGCGGGAGCGGCAGGTGGTCGCGGAACAGATTGCCATCGGCGCGCTGCGCTACTTCATGTTGAAGTTTACGCGTAATTCGGTGATTGCCTTTGACTTTCATGAGGCGCTGAGTTTCGAGGGCGAGACCGGTCCTTACGCCCAATACGCGGCGGTGCGGGCGGAACAAATCTTGCGCCAGTACGTCGAGCGCGGAGGAGCCATGCCGGACTTCGGAACTGTGCTCACGGAAAACGCGTTAACCGAACATTTCGGGACTGAAGATCTTTGGCAGCTTCTTCTGCTGGCCTCGAAAGCCGATGGCGCGATGGAACGGGCCATTCAGTCCGGAGAGCCCGCGCATGTGGCGAAATATGCGTTTCAATTGGCGCAAGAGTTCAACGCGTTTTACCATGGTTATCGGGTAATCAGTGAACCGGACAGGGAGCGGCAAGCTGTCTTGTTGTGGCTGACTCGCTACGTGCGTGCGCAATTGCTCCAAACGTTGCAAGTGTTGGGCATTGACCAGCCTCCGTATATGTAAGAACCGATAAGTCTTACACTGAAAATAAATGGCCAGTAAGAATACGTTTGGGGCGGCAGCTACTCTGCGCGTCAATGATCGTGATTACCAGATTTTTCGCTTGGACGCGCTGGAGAAGTATGGAAGCGGATATAAAATGTCGCGGATTCCGTACTCGATTAAAGTGCTGCTCGAAAATCTGCTGCGTTTCGAGGACGACCGCACCGTCAAGGCGAGCGATATCGAGTATGTCGCCAAATGGGATGCGAAAACAGCGGCGCAGGAGATTCAGTTCCGTCCGGCGCGAACCCTGTTGCAGGATTTCACGGGCGTGCCTTGCGTCGTGGATCTCGCGGCCATGCGCGACGCGCTGAAGCGGCTCGGCGCGAACCCGGAGTTGGCCAACCCCCTGATTCCGGCTGATCTGGTGATTGATCATTCGGTGCAGGTGGACGCCTATGGATCGGCCCAGGCCTTTGGAGAAAATGCGCTGCTGGAGTTTTCGCGCAACCAGGAACGGTACGCCTTTTTGCGCTGGGGCCAAAAGGCGTTTGAGAACTTCCGGGTTGTTCCGCCGGACACGGGCATTGTTCATCAGGTGAATCTGGAGTATCTGGCGAGCGTGGTGTTTTCCGATTCTTCAAAGGGCATTTTGCAGGCGTATCCGGACACGCTGATGGGCACCGATTCCCATACCACAATGATTAACGGCGTGGGCGTGGTGGGCTGGGGCGTGGGCGGCATTGAAGCCGAAGCCTGCATGTTGGGCCAGCCGATTTCCATGCTGCTGCCGCAAGTGATCGGCTTTAAGCTGAGCGGCAAGCTGCCGGCGGGCGCCACGGCGACGGACTTGGTTCTGACCGTCACGCAAATGCTCCGCAAAAAGGGCGTGGTGGGTAAGTTCGTGGAGTTTTATGGTCCGGGGGTGAGCGCGTTGCCCTTGGCGGACCGGGCCACGATCAGCAACATGGCTCCCGAGTATGGAGCGACGATCGGCTTTTTCCCGATTGACCACCAGACTCTCGAATACCTGCGGCTGACCAATCGCAGCGAGGAGCACATCGCGCTGGTGGAGGCTTACGCGAAGGAGCAGGGATTGTTCCTGACTCCCGATTCGCCTGATCCGGTTTATACGGATACGCTGTCGCTGGATTTGTCAAAGGTACAGCCTTCGCTGGCGGGTCCACGCAGGCCGCAGGATCGAATTGACTTATCGGACGTCAAAAGCAGCTTTTTGAGTTCACTGACTGGTGCGCAGAAATCGGCGGAATTGCAGGTGGACAGTCATAAGGAAAAGATCGAAGACGGCGCGGTGGTCATTGCGGCGATTACAAGCTGCACGAACACTTCGAATCCCTCCGTGATGGTCGCGGCTGGTTTACTCGCGAAGAAAGCTGTGGAGAAGGGTTTGACGGCGAAACCGTGGGTGAAAACATCGTTGGCTCCAGGCTCCAAGGTGGTGTCGGATTACTTAGACGACGCGGGCCTGACGACCTATCTGGAGCAATTGAATTTTCACTTGGTTGGGTACGGCTGCACGACCTGCATCGGCAATAGCGGGCCTTTGCCGGAGAATGTGGCTTCCGCCGTCACAAGCGGCAAACTCAATGTAGCCGCAGTACTGAGCGGCAATCGTAATTTCGAAGGCCGCGTCAATCCGCTGGTGCGCTCTAATTATCTGGCTTCGCCTCCGCTGGTGGTGGCGTATGCGATTGCCGGACGCGTTGATATTGATCTGACGAAAGAGCCGCTGGGAAAAGATGAACGCGGCAAGAAGATCTATCTCAAGGACATTTGGCCGTCGCACGAGGAAGTGGCGGCGGTTGTCAAAGGGTCGGCGCGGACCGAGTTCTTCGAAAAAGAGTATGCCGAGGTGTTCACCGGCGATTCCAATTGGAGTTCCTTAAAAGTGCCGACCGGAAGTATTTACGAATGGAGCAACGATTCCACTTACATCAAGCAACCCCCTTACTTCGAGACGCTGGTTGATCCGCTTACTTTTGTGCGTGATCTGACCGGGCTCCGAGCGCTGGCCATGTTGGGTGATTCGGTCACAACTGACCATATCTCCCCTGCCGGATCGATTCCGGTCGACAGTCCGGCGGGGAAATACCTGATCAGTCTGGATGTCAAGCCGGGCGACTTCAACAGTTATGGCGCGCGGCGCGGCAACCACGAGGTGATGGTGCGCGGCACGTTCGCCAATATCCGCCTGAAAAATCAGATCGTGCCGGGAGTAGAGGGCGGCATCACACGGCACATGCCGGACGGCGAGCAGATGTTTATCTATGACGCTGCCATGAAATACAAGGATGATGGGGTGCCGCTGCTGGTGATTGCCGGAAAGGAATACGGTTCGGGATCTTCGCGCGACTGGGCGGCAAAGGGAACGCTGTTGTTGGGAGTGCGGGCGGTTCTTGCCGAGAGCTTTGAACGAATCCATCGCTCCAACCTGGTGCAGATGGGAGTTCTGCCGCTTCAGTTTGTCGAGGGTCAAACGCGGGAAAGTCTCGGACTAACAGGAGAAGAGAGTTATTCTCTTTGCGGAGTTCGCGCGGCGGTGACAACCGGCAGCAACGTGCAGGTCATTGCCGCCAAACCGGACGGCACTGCCCTTGAGTTTGCAGCCAAGGTGCGCATCGATACTCCGCAAGAAGCTGAGTATTATCGTAACGGCGGCATTCTGCCTTATGTGCTGCGGCAACTCATTGCGACGAGCGCGGCTGCTTAAGTCTGCTTCTCGGACGCAATCGACGGCTATCTGTTGCTGAAGAATACGAATGAAGATCAGGGTACCGCTTCTGGTGTCGGCGGGCATCATCCACCAGAAAGGGCAGATTCTGGTGGGACAGCGTCGCGGCATGGACCGGCACCCTTTTAAGTGGGAGTTTCCAGGCGGCAAGGTAGAGCCGGGCGAAACGCCGCAGCAGGCGTTGGTGCGTGAACTAAGAGAAGAACTGCGCATTGAGGCGACGGTCGGCACGGAACTGGCGCGTTACGAGCATGAGTATCCAAGCGGCAGCCGCGTCCATCTGCTGTTCTTTGCCATACCAAGATTTCTGGGCGAGCCGACGGGCCAAGTGTTTGAGCAGATTCAATGGGTCGATCTGCGCCTGCTGCCCACGCTCGACTTCCTGGATGGTGACTTTGACTTTGTCAGGCGGTTGTCGCGCGGCGATTTTCAGAGCCACTTGAAGTAGGGCGCGACGGGCCATGGAAGGACCTTTCGTCTGGATTCTGTCGAACCGTGCGCGCCCGCTTTACTCGACTTCCGCGACGATGCTGCCATAAGCGGGCAGCGAGACCGCGTTCAGGTTAACTGTGCTGTTCTGCTGAGGGCCGCCGCTGAAGGCAAGTGTTCTGGCCGTTTTGCCTGATCCGCCGAGCGCGTTCTGTAGCGAGACAACCTGCGGTTCAGCGGCGAAGTTGCAGGCCACCACAACGACTTTGCCGGTCGGTGCGGTTCGGCTCCATGCGAGTATCTGCCGGTTACTGCTCTCCAGCATGGTCATTCCTCCGTCATGAAGAGCCGGATGACTGCGGCGAAGAGCAATCAGCTTCTTGTACCAGTTCAGCATGGAGTCGGGGTCATGCACCTGCGCCTCGACATTAACCTGCTTGTAATTGGGAGCGACGGGCAGCCAAGTATTAGGGTTGGTGCTGAAGCCAGCGGCGGTTGAACTGTTCCACTGCATGGGGGTGCGCTCGCCGTCACGACCCTTTTCTTTAGGCCAGCCGGTGATGCCGATCGGATCTTTCACCTGCGCCTTGCTGGTAGGCTCCGTGGTGGGCATTTCGATTTCGTCGCCGTAGTACATCAGCGCTGTCGAGCGCGTCATGAAGAGAATAGCGGCGAGCATCTTGTCGATGGCAGTGTTATGCGCGCCGTCGCCGTAGCGAAACGCGGTACGCGGGTTATCGTGATTGTCAAAAACAAATAACGGCTGATTACCGCTGATTTTTGTTTCCGCGTCGTTGATGCGCTGCCGGAATTCATTCACGTCGAGCTTCGGCTCAAAGCCTACCTGCATATCCATGGGCAACTGCAATTCATTGTGCTGTGAGCCGCCATACCATTTGTTTAACTCCTGCACGTTCGGAAGATAAGTTTCACCGATCAGGACGCGGTCGCCGGGATAAGAATTAGTCATGGAGCGCATGCGTTGAATGACGCCATGCACTTCGGGCAGATTTTCCTGCAATGTGGTCAATTCGTTAGGATCGCCGAACTTATTGACGCCTGAAAGCAGCTCTTCATTCTGGAGCGAAGGATCTTCAAACAATGTGGGAACAGCATCAAGGCGGAATCCGGCGACGCCGCGATCCAGCCAAAAACGCAGCATGTTGAACATCGCGTTTTCCACCTGCGGATTGCGCCAGTTGAGGTCCGGCTGCTGAATGTAGAAATAATGATAGTAGTATTGATTTGTTTTCGGGCTGAACTGCCAGGCGGAATGACCAAAGGTGCTGAGCCAGTTGTTGGGCGGCTTGCCGGGACCTTTTCCGTCGCGCCAGATATACCAGTCGCGCTTGGGGCTTGTCTTGGAACTGGCAGATTCTATAAACCAGGGATGCTTGTCAGAGGTGTGGTTCATCACCGCATCCATGACGATGCGAATGTTGCGCTTTTTGGCCTCGGACGTAAGCCGGTCGAAATCGGCCAGCGTACCGTACTGCGGGTCAATGTTCTGATAATCCGAGATGTCGTAACCGAAATCCACCTGCGGCGAGGGATAGAGCGGCGCAATCCAGATCGCGTCGATTCCGAGTTCCTTCAGATAGTCGAGCCGCTGGGTGATCCCATTAAGATCGCCGAGGCCGTCACCGTTAGAGTCCTGGAAGCTGCGGGGGTAAATCTCGTAGATCACAGCATGCTTCCACCAGGGATCGGCGCTGGGCTCCGGAGTGGAACTCTGCGCATACAGGAGGGAACTGAGAGCCCAGGCGAGGCAACCGACAACAATGCTTTTTGTTGAAAACCGCATAATTGATCTTCCTTTTCGTAGATCCTCATGGGAACTGCTGTTCTAGCGATATCATATTCGCCACGAGGTGAACGCGAACGGATTAATCCAGATCAAAGGGCCGTTTGGGAGGAACGCCCGCCTTGTCTTCCTTGGCTTGTTTCAGCAGTTCGTCAAATTGCTTTTCACGAACTTTTTCGCCGCTCCGGTGAGAAGCAAAACTTTTTTCAAAAACATCGTTGCGGCGGTCTGCCTCCCCTTTGAGCTGCTGGACAGCGACGGCCAGATCTTCAATCAAAGGCTTTTTCTCAGGCTCGCGATGATTTATGACAATGTGCAACTCACTGTCAATCTGCAGAACGGAATCGCAGCAGGGACATTTTATTTCGAAAATTTGGCTTGCGGGATTCGCCATAACGGCATCGTAGCGCAACAGAATCCTTGCGGCCAATCTAATTAGCCCTGTTATCCTCTGGTTTCCTTCACCGGATGGAGTCTCTCGTTGAGTGGTTGAAGCAGTACGGGTATGGGGGCTTGTTTGCCTCGCTGATGCTGGGCATTGTCGGTTTGCCGATTCCGGATGAAACATTGCTGGTGCTGTCGGGGTATCTGATTTCGGTCGGATGGCTGCGTCCTGTTTTGACGTTTGCGGCGGGATTCGCGGGGGCGGCCAGCGGAATCTCCGTTAGTTTCCTGCTAGGGCGCACTCTGGGCCATAGAGCCGTCGAAAAATATGGCAAATACGTTCATCTCACGGCGGCGCGGGTCGCTATGATAGAGCGCTGGTTTGAGAAGATCGGCAACTGGCTGTTGTCCGTGGGGTATTTTATTCCGGGCGTGAGACATTTTACGGCGTTGGTGGCCGGGATGTCCGGAGTTCCGTTTCGAACCTTTGCCCCTTACGCCTATGGCGGCGCTGCTGTGTGGGTGGCGTTCTTTCTCACGGTGGGCTATGCGGTGGGAGAAAATTGGCGCACGGCGATCCATCTGATCCACCGCTACACGGCTCTGTTTACCATGGTTGTTCTGCTGCTGGGCGGGATCTGGTGGTGGATGAGGATCAGCAGATCCCGTGGTTCAATGGCAGAATAGTCACAGCGTTTATGAGTCATTCATTCCGTGTTGCCTTTGCCTTTTGGGGGTTGTGCTTTTTAAGCGCCGGACAGTCGTCGCCGCCAACGAGCGGAGTGGATTTGAAGGCCGTTGATAAAAGTGTCGACCCCTGCAAAGACTTTTTCCAGTATGCATGCGGCAGCTGGGTCAAAGTCAATCCGATTCCGCCGCAGTATCCACGCTGGAGCCGCTTTAATGAGTTGCAGGACCGCAATGACGACATACTGAGGCAGATTCTCGAAGATTCAGCCAGGAATCAGAACCGGTCCGCTATCGATCAAGAAATCGGCGCCTTTTATCAGTCCTGCATGGATGAAACCGGCATTGAAAAGACTGGTTATACGTCCATCAAGCCCGGTTTGGAGAAGATCCGCTCCCTTAAGGACAAAGCAGCGCTGGCGGAAGAAGTGGCCCGGTTGCACAATGAAGGCATCAGCGTCTTCTTCCGGTTTGGAGCGGGGCCTGATCCTGATAAATCCACCGTTAATCTCGCCAACATCAGTCAAGGCGGAATAGGTCTTCCCGACAGAAGCTATTATCTGCAGCCCAAGGACGAAGCAATGCGGGCAAAATACGTGGCTCATATTTCGCGTATGCTGCAACTGATCGGCGAAGCGCCCGCCGACGCCGATGGGCAGGCAAAAGCCATTTTAGAACTGGAAACGACGCTGGCGAAAGCTTCGCTTGACCGGGTGGCGATACGCGACCCGAAGAATACACACCACAAAATGACGGTGGCTCAACTCGAAGCCTTGACGCCGGACTTTAATTTCAAGCAGTATTTCGCCGTCCGGGGCACGCCTGCCTTCGAGAACTTGAATGTTGCGGAGCCGGACTTTTTCAAGAGCCTGAACGCCGCTTTGCAAGCTGCCAGCCTTCATGACCTGCAAAGCTATATGGCGTGGCACTATGTTTCCGCAAACGCCGCGCTTCTGCCCAAAGCTTTCGTCGCTGAAAACTTCGATTTTTACAGCCGTACTTTGACGGGGGCTCAGGAGTTGCAGCCCCGCTGGAAACGCTGCACCGAGCGGGTGGACGAACGCCTCGGTGAAGCGCTTGGCCAGAAGTATGTCGAAAAGGCATTTGGCCGGCAGGCAAAGGAAAAGACGCAGCAACTGGTCGGGCTGATTGAGAAGCAGATGGCCGTTGACATCGATTCGTTGACCTGGATGAGCGGCGCTACAAAGGAACAGGCGCTCGCGAAGCTGAAAGGAGTTACCAACAAGATCGGCTACCCGGAGAAGTGGCGCGATTATTCGAGCGTGACGGTGAAGGAAGGCGATCTGGTGGGAGACGACCAGCGTGCGCGTGAATATGAGATTAAGCGCAACTTGGGCAAAGTTGGCAAGGCCGTGGACCGCTCGGAGTTCAATATGACGCCGCCCACGGTGAACGCTTACTACAATCCGCTGCAGAACAACATCAATTTCCCCGCTGGCATCCTGCAGCCGCCTTTCTATACCAACACCGCCGACATGGCGGTTAACTTCGGGGGCGTCGGAGCCGTCATCGGGCATGAATTGACGCATGGCTTTGATGACCAGGGCAGAAACTTTGACGCCGACGGAAATCTCCGTGACTGGTGGACAAAGGAGGACACGGACGAATTCAAGAAACGCGCCGATTGCCTGGCGGAGGAGTACTCGGGGTTCAGTCCGGTGGAGGGCGCCAATGTGAACGGCCGTTTGACTCTGGGCGAAAATGGCGCGGACAATGCGGGCATACGGCTGGCGTACATGGCGCTGCTCGGCGGACTGGAGAACGGGTCCGTCAACAGGGAAAAGCTGGACGGATACACTCCCCAACAGCGATTCTTCCTCGGGTTTGCCCAAATCTGGTGCTCGAACGAGCGCCCGGAATCCGCGCGCAACCGGGTGCGGACCGATCCGCACTCGCCGGGGCAATTTCGGGTGATCGGCACGTTGCGGAATCAGCCGGAGTTCGCGCAGGCGTTCGGCTGCTCAGTCGGTCAAGCGATGGTGGCTGCTCAGGGCTGCCGCGTTTGGTAAGCGACTGACTACACTAAGGGTGAATGAAGATCTTTTCCTTCGCCCGGCTGCTTTCGTGTCTTGGGCTCCTTGCCGCAGCCCTGTTCGCGCAGTCGGGTGAGAAAACCGGCTCGCGAAGCGGCCTTGATGTGAGCGCTATTGATAAGACCGTTGATCCTTGCCAGGACTTCTATGAATATGCTTGCGGAAGCTGGATGAAAAACAACCCCGTTCCCGCCGATCAAAGCAGTTGGGGCACGTTTGATCAATTATTTGAGAGAAATCAGAAGGAGTTGCGAGCCATGCTGGAGGAGTCGCAACAGCACCAGAACCGTTCCCCCATTGATCAAGAAATCGGCGCCTTCTATCAGTCCTGCATGGATGAATCGGCAATTGAAAAGCGAGGCAGCGAACCGCTCCGGTCCGAACTGGAACGGATTGCGCACATCAATAATCAACAGGATCTGCTGGATGAGATCGCGCGATTGCACGAACGGCAAGTGGGCGTATTCTTTACCTTCGATGCAGCGCCCGACCCTAAGAACGCGAGAATGACCATTGCGGAGTTGGATCAGGGCGGGATCGGTCTGCCGGAAAAAGATTTTTATTTCCGAACCGATGACAAGTCGCAAGAGATCCGGCGAAAGTACGTGTCTCATATTGGGAAGATGCTGGTTTTGACTGGCGTTCCCGCCGCCGAAGCAGCCACGAAAGCCGAGCGAATTATGCGGATCGAAACCGATCTCGCCAAAGCCTCGCTGGATGTCACGTCGCGGCGCAATCCACAGTTGCTTCTTCACGAGATGCCGAAAGCCGATCTCCAGAACTTAGCGCCTGCGTTTCAGTTCAACCAGTTTTTTGCCCGCTTGCAAACGCCTGAATTTTCCATGTTGAATGTGGCGGTGCCGGATTTCTTCAAGGCGTTTGGAACGCTGCTTCAGAAAGAGCGCTTGAGTGATTTGAAGGACTACCTGAGGTGGCAGTACGTCACGGCCAGCGCCGGACGGCTGCCCAAAGAGTTTGCTGATGAAAACTTTGATTTTTTCGGACGCACCTTGTCGGGAACCACGGAACAAAGGCCGCGTTGGAAGCGCTGCGTGTCGGCCACGGATGTAAAGCTGGGTGAAGCTTTAGGCCGCAAGTTCGTGGAAAAGACCTTTGGAGAGCAGGGAAAAGCGCGCACGCTCGAAATGGTTGGCGAGATCGAGAAACAGATGGCCGGTGATATTAATTCGCTCCCTTGGATGAGTCCGCAGACCAAGAAAGAAGCGCTGGTAAAACTGCATGCGGTCGCGAATAAAATTGGCTATCCCGAGAAATGGCGCGATTATTCGGCGGTCAACATCATGCCTGACGATTACTTCGGTAACTGGTATCGGGGTAGTGAATTCGAGAGTAAGCGGCAGCGCGATAAAATCGGCAAGCCCGTGGACCGGCAGGAGTGGGGCATGACGCCGCCTACGGTGAACGCGTACTACGACCCGACGCAGAACAACATCAATTTTCCGGCGGGTATTCTACAGCCTCCTTTTTATTCAAATGGGGCGAGCGACGCGGTGAATTACGGGGCAGTCGGCGTGGTGATTGGGCATGAGTTGACGCATGGCTTCGATGATGAAGGACGCCAGTTCAATGCCGACGGCAATCTCAAGAACTGGTGGGGAAAGAGCGATAACCAGAAGTTTGAAAAGCTGGCGGACTGTTTTCTGAACGAGTATGGCGGCTTCAGCCCGGTCCCCGGTATTGAGCTAAACGGAAAATTGACGTTGGGCGAGAACACAGCTGACAACGGAGGCATCCGGCTCGCTTATCTGGCGCTGATGGACGATTTGGCGAAGAAGAGCATTGCTCCGCAACAGAAAACCGATGGGTATTCGCAGCCGCAGCAATTTTTTCTGGGATTCGCGCAAGTCTGGTGCGAGAACAACAGGCCAGAAGAAGCGCGCCTGCGGGCGCAAACCGATCCGCACTCGCCCGGCAAGTTCCGCGCCAATGGTGTTGTGTCGAACATGCCGCAATTCAGCCAGGCTTTCGGCTGCAAAGCGGGCGACAAAATGTATGCGGCAAGGGGATGCCGCGTTTGGTAACACGTTCGAGAACTGTTTGAACTGATAATTTCCATGCCGGAACAAGTCTTAGAAGATAAAAGCATTGCCTCTAATCCGCTCCTGTCCGAGCGGTTTCCGATTCCGTTCCATGCCATTTCGGCGGAACATGTGAAGCCTGCCGTCGATCTGCTGATCGAGCAGATGAAGCAGCGCATCGATGACCTTGCCGCTCCAAAAACACCGCGAACTTACAAGGAGATTCTGCTCGCCTTGGATACTGCGACGGAACCGCTGGACTTCGCGATGTCGGTGGTGCGTCATTTGGAAAGCGTGGCAACCACTCCGGAACTGCGCGCCGCCTACAACGAGGTGCAGGAACCGGTCAGCATGTTTTATACCTCCATACCGCTGCACGAGCAACTATGGGCTGCGGTAAAAACGGTGGCCGGGAGCAGGGAAGTGAGCGAACTCCCTCCGGTGCATAAACGCTACCTGAAGAAAACGGTAAGCGGGTTCCGGCGCGTGGGAGCGGATCTTGACGGGGAAGGGAAGAGGCAATTAGAAGAAATCGATGTCGCTTTGACGAAGGCGACGACCAAGTTCGCGGAAAACGTTCTGGACGCAACCAACGCTTTCGAGTTGATCCTCACCGATGACAAACAGTTGGCGGGATTGCCGGAATCAGCGCGGAGTGCCGCGCGGGAAAGCGCCAAAGCGAAGAGTCGGGAAGGGTGGCGGTTCACCTTGCAGGCGCCGAGTTATGCGGCGGCCATGACGTATCTGGACGACCGGGCGATTCGGCAGCAGCTTTGGGAGGCTTCCAACAGCCGTGCCGTTTCGGGCGAGCTCGACAACCGCTCCTTGATCGCGGAAATTCTACGATTGCGTCGGCAAAAGGCTCAACTTCTCGGGTATAGAGATTTCGCCGATCTTGTGCTGGAAGAGCGCATGGCGCACACGGGGGAAACAGCGCAGGCGTTTGTGGAAGATCTGCGGCGGAAAACCGAAATCTTTTTCACGCTTGAGAACCAGAGTCTAGGGGAGATGGGTAAAACTCTCGGCTATGACGGGGTACATCCGTGGGACGTGTCGTATCTGGCGGAAAAGCAGCGGCTGGCGCTGTATGAGTTCGATGAAGAGGAGTTACGGCCCTACTTTGAGCTTCCGCGAGTGGTGGCGGGAATGTTTGATATTTTCAGCCGCGTTCTGAACATTCAGGTCCTGGAAGAGCCGGGCGTGCCGGGATGGGATGCCGCGGTGAAATACTACCGGGTACAGGATGGGAGTTCCGGTGAGCAGTTGGGCGGCTTTTATACGGACTGGTTTCCACGGGAGAACAAACGCGGGGGAGCCTGGATGGATTCGCTTCTGACAGGCAATCCGGAAACCGGTCAGCCGCATCTCGGGCTGATTTGCGGCAATTTAACTCCACCCACGGAGGACAGGCCCTCTTTATTGACGCACCGCGAAGTGGAAACTATTTTTCATGAGTTCGGCCATCTGCTGCACCATGTTCTGAGCCGAGTGCCGGTGAAGTCGCTTTCCGGCACCAATGTTCCCTGGGACTTTGTCGAGCTGCCATCGCAGATCATGGAAAACTGGTGTACGGAACGCGACGCCCTGAACACCTTTGCGCGTCACTATCAGACAGGCGAACCCATTCCGAACGATCTCTTCGAGAAAATGAAACGGGCGCGTACCTTTCGCAGCGCCAATATGCAGATGCGGCAGTTAGGGTTTGCCACCGTGGATTTGAAGCTGCATCGCGAATACGACCCTGACAGCGGCGGCGATGTCATGGCCTACGCCCGTGACATTCTGGCGCGGTTCACACCGGCGGAGCTTCCGTCCAATTATGGGATGATCGCAAGCTTTACGCATTTGTTTGCTAGTCCGGTTGCGTATGGAGCAGGGTACTACTCCTATAAATGGTCTGAGGTGCTGGATGCCGACGCCTTTACCCGTTTCATGCGAGAAGGTATTTTTAACATGGACACGGGCCGTGATTACCGGCAAAATATTCTGGAACGCGGGGATAGCGATGATCCGGCGCAGCTTTACAGAAACTTTATGGGAAGAGATCCCGATGCGAATGCGCTGTTGGAACGTCTCGGATTGAAGGCTGCGTGAGTCTATTGAAGTAGATGGACGAGAGGTGCGAAAAATTCAAAGAGCAGCTTGCGGAAGCTCAGGCACAAGCCGAAGAGCTTAAAGAATCACTCGACAAGTGCCAATACGCACGCCAGATTACAGAACGCGAGGCGGAAATCAACGCGGAAAAGGCGCAGGCGGCCATCGAGGAAATGCAACACTTTGTTTATGCCGTGAATCATGATCTAAGACAGCCGCTGCGCAGCATTCTGACCAATGCTCAACTGCTGGAACGGAAACGTCCGCAGGACAGCGAAATGAAGGAATATACCTCGCCGATCATTGAGGGTGCGACCGAGATTAATGCCTTGGTTGAGAGTCTAGTCAGTTTCTCGCGGGTGGGAATCAGTCAGCGCCGGAGTTTGATACGGCTTGACATTGTTCTGCAACTGGCTTTGTTGAAGGTTCAGAAGCTGGTCAAGGAATCGAGCGCTCAGATCACGTTTCGGGATTTGCCCGAAGCGGAAGTGGACGAATCACAATTTACGCAGGTCTTTGAGCACCTTCTCACCAACAGCATCAAGTACCGGGGCGAGGAAACTCCGAATATAGAAGTATCGGCCCAAGGTGACACGGACGCATACCGGATTTCCGTGCGTGACAATGGCGTCGGCATCAAGTCGGATTATCACCAGGCAGTGTTTGCTCCCTTCAAGCGGTTGCACGGAAAAAGCATTCCGGGGTCCGGGCTCGGCCTTGCCATTTGCCGAAAGATTGTCACCGCGCATGGCGGCAAGATCTGGGTGGAGAGCGATGGCGAGAGCGGATCGACCTTCCATTTTACGGTGCCAATGTAATTGAGTGGAGCGGTGCAAAAGCGCGTGTCCTGGTGGTTTTCAACCATGCCAGCTACTCTTTAGACAATTCCAAATTGTTGAAAACTAAGTCCTTTGACTTTGGCCTTTCATGTGTACTAGACCAAGGCGCAGTATGTATCGTGCGTGGTGCATTTTCGGTTTAGCAAGCTTCATGCTGGCTTCCGGCGCTGTGCCGGGTAATGCTCAATTTGCCAGAGTTCCGCAGGATGCCGCAGGGCAATACCCTTCGTATTCCGGCAGCTCCTATCCTGGCGACTCGTATAGCGGACAGCCAGCGGCGAATGCAACAGTTCCTGATTCCGCTAATGACCAGCAGCATGGGGCCGCGCGCATCAGCGTTGTCCAGGGTGATGTCAACGTGCGGCGCGGCGACACGTCCGAATTAGTGGCCGCCGCAATGAATGCGCCTTTAATGGGACAGGATCGCTTACAAACCTCAGCGGGTTCGAGAGCGGAAATCGAGCTGGACTCGGCAAATCTGATTCGGCTGGCCCCGAACACGGATGTTGGGCTAGCGGAACTTCAGTACGGCCATTTTCAGGTGCAGTTAGGAGCGGGCGCCATCTTTTATCGTGTGTTGCGGGATCCGGAGTCGCAGGGTGAAATAGACACGCCTAGCATCGCGCTTCGCGCCTTGGGAGAAGGCGCGTTCCGCGTTGCCATTCTGGATGACGGCACGACACAAATTGATGTTCGCGCGGGAGCGGCGGAAATTCTCGGTCCTCGCGGGTCACAGCGGATTGATGCTGGGCATTCGGTGCTGGTGCGGGGTAATCCGGCGGACCCTGAGTTTCAAGAGATAGCTCCGTCGGCGTTCGACCAATTTGACGAGTGGAGCGAGACACGAGACCGCGAACTGTTGTCGTCGCAGAGCTATCAGTATGTGAGTCGGGATATTAACGGCGCGGAGGATCTGGACGCTAACGGCGCTTGGGTTTCGTCCCAATATGGGCAGGTTTGGGCACCGCGCACCACGGTGGCGGATTGGGCTCCTTACAGCAATGGGCAATGGAGCTGGGAGCCTTACTACGGCTGGACGTGGGTTGATTATGCTCCGTGGGGCTGGGCGCCGTATCACTATGGTCGGTGGTTTTGGAACGGCGGCTATGGCTGGTGCTGGTGGCCGGGTGCCCGCTTGTCGGCGCATCTGTGGAGTCCGGCCCTGGTTGGTTTCTTCGGTTGGAACAACGGCAGTTTGGGCTGGTGCTCTTTAGCGCCTTACGAGAGATTTCAGCCGTGGTGGGGACGCGGCGGATTTGGGGGCGGTTATCGTGGTTACGGCCCAGGCGGATTGAATGGCTTACGAAACGCGGGCGTGTGGGGAGTTTACCGCAATGCCGCTTTTCGGGGCGGTGCTCTCTATGCCGGTTATAACGGATTCGGCGGTCCCCGCCAGCGCTTTGGTTTCGCCACGCGCGAACAACTGGGGAGCGCTAATTTCCTTCGCGGACAGATACCGGTAGGGCCGAACCGGGCCAGTTACCTGTTTTCAAACCGGCAAGCGGTTGCTAATTCCCGGCTGGCTTCGGTGTCCCATCTCCAGTTTTTTCAGTCGCGGCCCTCGTCATTCGGCGGAGCGGGACAGCGTGTTGGGGCGGCCGGTTGGTCGCGGGGAGGATATACGGTGTCCGGTGGGAATTCGCCTTCGAATTACACGAGAAGCACTCCTCCGAACACCTACCGTTCCTCTGGACAAAGTGGATATTCCGTCGCGCCACGCAGCGGAGCGGAACTCGGCAGAAGAACCGTGAATGGATGGCAGAGGTTTGGAGATCCGGGAACGGGCAGCGGGTACCGGCAAGGATTGACGGGCGGCAGCGGAGAAAGCGGCTGGCACCAGTTTGGCCGACCGCAGCAAAGCTATCCGTCGGCTGAGTCCTATGACCGCGGCAGCCGACCGTATAGCGGCAGTTCATCGGTGCCGCAACAGCGTGGACTTTCCGATTACGGCGGTAACGGCTACCGTGGCGGTGGGTCGCCTTATAACGGTGCCGCTGCTCCGCGGTTTTCCGCTCCTTCACCACAGCCGCGTTACAACGCGCCGTCTCAGTCGCATTACAATGCTCCCTCTTCTCGCGGCGGAGGGAACGCTCCGTCGTCACACAGTAGCGGTGGGCATTATTCATCCGGTAGCAGCGGTCGGCACGGACGGTAAGTAGAAGACTTTCCCTCAGCCGCTTCGGCTCACCTGACGGAGCTGAAGCGGCATTTTTTGTACAGAGTAAATATCATAATTTGACATAATATCTGTTATCGGACAGTACTGCTAATCCCGAAGTTTCCGCTTTGATGGCGGAGTATACACAGGCAACAGGTATGTCCAAAACCGAAGCAATGAGACGCTTGTTGCGTGACACAGTGCAGGAGCAGCGTCGGCAGCAAGATAAGACTCGCTTTGTGCAAGTGGCTACAATGCGTTTAGCTTTCGCCTGAGAAGCCGCGCGACCCTGCCATCTTACGTTCTAATTCCCTGCTCCCGGTCTCTTACAGTCCTAGCCCGTCCACGGCGTTGTCGCGGAATAATTGTCCGTCATTGATATAGCGTCGGACGGACTCTGAAATTTTATGTCCGGTTTGTCTCATAATGGACCGTTCACTCTTGCCATGAGCGGCGGCTGATACGGCAAGACCGGCGCGCAGGCTATGACCCGCGAAACGATGAGGATCGAAGCCGAGCTGCTCCACATATTGCTTCACCACCAAAGCCACGGCTTCACCGGAAAGGCGTCCTGACAGGATCTGCCCATGGCGATTGACTTGACGAAACACCGGACCGCTCTGAATCCTGGAGGCGGCCAGCCAATCCTGCACGGCGCGGACAGGACAGGTCATTCCCGAGCCATACGGTACACCGATCACGCGGCCCTCGCCGACCTGATCGGTCTGGCTGCGCCGAATCGCTATCACTAAGCCTTCAGAGGTCGTTTCAAAATCAGTGGTGTTCAGCGCCACCAGTTCCGAGCGCCGGAAAGCTCCGGCAAAGCCAAGAAGGAGAAGACAGCGGTTACGGGTGCCGATCAGGGTGTCGGGCAGCGCTTGAATGATAACTTTCAGGTCATCGACCATCACCGGTCGCTTTCTGTCTACCGCTACTCCTAATTCGCGGCGGAGGCCGCTCAGGAATTGTCGGGCAATGGGCGCATGAGTGGGCGATGGAACGCCCACGTGAAGGTGAATCTTGCTGATGGCCGAAAACTTACGTTGGATGGTGGATACTTTGCGCTCGCCGTTCTTGGTGAGATCCGTGGCAAACAGGATCACGGTTTCGGGAGAAGCCGGAAAGGCGCGCATCTGTTGTTGATAACACCAACCGCAGAACTGGTGCCAATCAATCAAGTAGTGGTGAACCGTGGCGCGAGCCCGGATGGCACGAAAGCTGTCTTCAGCCAAGGCGCGGAGTTGGTCCAGTGTCATGCTGTTGCCCGACGGTCGCAAAAAAGCTTGGATTTCGCTTGGGTCGAGTGGGAATGGCATAGTAATAGTCTACCTGAGTCCCTCTGAGTCCTGATAAAACAAATATTTTATCAGGACTCAGAGGTCCAATAAAAACCGCTATCTATGGAAGAGTCAGCAAACGCAGGCAATCACTACGTGCCCGCAGACCCGCCGTACTCACGTCGGTTGTCATCAATTCACGGAAGACACCGACATATTCCCGTGCCGTTTCCCGCCAAGTGCGCGAAGGGAGACGAACAACCGCCTGAGCCGCAGGCACAAGATTCCAAAAACGCGAAACCGCGCTGTCCAGATCCCTCAGCGACTCAACCATATGAAAGTTAGGGTCGTTCACAAGAGCACCGATCTCTTTGTTCAGTTCACTGGCCAGCGTAATGACAGGCTTGCCAATCGCCAGCGCATCGACAACAGGAAGTCCAAAGCCCTCGTAATAACTGGGATAAACCAACAAACGCGCGCCCGCTACGGCTTCGCGCATTTCCAAATGACTGATTTGTCCGCTTTTCAGCCATCGCACATTGGGTTTGCAGTCAGACATCTCCGCGCCGCCCACAACCACCACCGGATAGCCGTTCCCCAGGTGCTCCAGAGCATCCGCGACGCCTTTGTGCGTGAAGTGATTGCCCATCAGCAGCACATACTCACCCGTTGCGGGCAGTCCATTGCCGAGCCGCTCGTTCGTTCCGTGATAGATCACCCGCATGGGAGAGTTCGTTCCGTAAAAAGCGGCATAGTCAGAGCGCGAAAACTCACTGATCGTAAACACACAATCCGACAACTCAACCGCTTTTTGAAAGAGCGCCTGACGTCCCGGCGAGTTCAAATACTCACAGCGGACTGCGATGATATCCTGCAAAACCCAACTGATCCGTGGAGCTAATCGATTCATTCTCTGGAACTCATGCCAAGAGAAGACTTGGCATGGTTTGAAAAGGAGATCGAAGGTGCTTTGGTTATCAGGACGGTCCTCATAGATCCGATACCCGGCCAATTCGTTGTCAAAGAACGCTTCCGGCTGGCAAATCCCGACATACAAATCGAACTCTTCTTCCACAAGTTGACCAATCTCACGAAGCAAATTGAGGCCAAATTCGGAAGTGCCGGTGTAAGCGGCTGGAAGATGAAAAAGGTCAAACAGCAGGCGCGGCCGGTGGTGAATCCGCAAACCGGCAAAAGCCTCTACCGGGTCCAGGCTGAACTTCAGGTAATCCGAGACTTTGCGCTCGTACTCGGGATAGCGGCGCAGCAGCACCTCGCGATTCTTATCCTCCAACAGCGCGCGCCTCGGCCCGAAGGAAGACGACTCATGGTGAAAAACAAACGCGTGGTTTGCCGCCAACGCCGAGTACCCATACCGATTGATGCGGCATACGAAGTCATTCTCTTCGTTATAGCCAGGACTATAGATTTCATCGAAAAGGCCGAACCGCTCGAAGACTTCCCGCTTGATTAACAGGCAAAAGCCAACCGCGGTCGGCATCACCGTGTAACAAGGCAAATCGCGTTTGATCCGCAGCCATAATTCGTAAGAGTCCCGCGCCGGAAGAGAAGGGCCGACGGCGGGAACTGAAAAAATAGTGGCGTTGTTGCTGCGCGGCGTCACAACAGCATGCTTTTCGTGTAGGCGCAGAACACGCTGCATCTCCTCCAGCGAACCTTCGGTGATCTCCGCATCGGAATTTAGCAGCAGCAGGTCTGAATCTTTTTGCCAGAATTCGCGCGCACCCCAGTTACAGGCGCCGACAAAACCACGATTTTCCGGACTGCGGACATATTGCGCCTGAAGCGGACCGGCCATGACCGGCCGGCACGCGGCGGAGATGCTTTCGTCGGGCGTCGCATCGTCCAGAACAAAAATCCGGCAGCCGGCAGGCGCAAACCGGACCAGGCTGGCAAGGCACTGTTTTAACTTTTCAGCAGCGCCGTAGGCGGGAATCAGGATCGTGATGGAACGGGCATTTCCTGTAGGATCAATCAAAGTTTCTTTTTAAGCTTTTGCGCCAAAATTGCCGCGGATCTTAAGGGGCGAGTCATGCGCCAAGCGCGCGACTTCTCCCAAAAAAGAAAACGCTGACGTAGTGCCTCATGATCCGCCCGCAGCGTTTTCAACTGCAACTCCAGGGCGTACTTCTCTTCTTGCAATTCCGCTTCCCTGCCCTTCGCAAACTGGGTTAACTTCACCTGTTCCTTCAGTTTTAGCAAAGCGCTATCCCGATCCTCCAGCGCCGCCTGGGTCCGTCTATTGTACTCCCGCAAGGTTTTGTTGCGATCCGCGGATGCGCTACGTACCTCGGCGGCCATCCGATAAAGGTCCGTATGCGCGGCGGCAACGGCTTGGGAGACTGCTTCCAAGTCCTTGTGGATACGAAGCACAACTTTGACGCTTACCGGCATGTCCACAGCAGGCAAGGAAAGCAATAGCCAGAGAGGGTCTGCCCCAAAGCTGAAAAAAAGACAACGGTCGTTTCCCGGCAGCGGACTTAATGATCCCTTTGTCTGTAGTGCCTGGAGATCCGCCGCTGTTTTCGCTGTCCAGATCACGCTGAGGAGATCGGAGTAAATCGAGATTTCGCGAACTTCAATGACGGCAGGCCGATCCGAAGGGCGGATTTGCAGCGTTCCGGACAAAGCGCCAGCCGAAATCCGCCATTCCACGGTCTGCCAATTTCCAATTGCGATGTCAACGGTCAAGGCCGAACAATCAGCGCCGACGCGGAGATCCGGCGCAAAAAGCCGCACATGAGCGCGCGAATCCTCTTCGTCAGCGACAGCGTTGATCTCCTTGGCCTGAACCGCTTCCACGATGAATTCCTCGGTATAAAGTCCGTATTTGATTTTAACCCTGACGGAGGAATCGCCTTTTCCCGGTTAACCCTGTGTCGGCTACCATCTGAGGGAGGAAACAAGCTGAGTGCAATTAGAAACGGACCCTAGGATCATAAAGCAGCCGCCGCCGGGAAACGATGCCAAGAGTTGGCTGGTGATCCTCGGCTGCTGTTTCCTATTCACATTATTCGAAGTAACTCGGCCGTTTCCGCTCGAACTACAGCTCGAAATATCATCATCCACCGCTTCGATCGGGCAACTATTTTTCGATGAAGGCAGAGGATATAGCGAGCCCGGCTCCGTGGCGGTACAGATCGACGCGGGAAGCCCGGAACAGTTTCAGAAGCTCACCTTCAAGCTGCCGGAAGCAACGGTTTACTCCCTGCGCTTCGATCCTCTGACCACGGAAGGCAGCGTTGCTCTAAGAAACGTCAAAATCGTTGCCGGGTCCCGTGACGTATTGGCAATCGCGCCTTCGCAAATCGTCTCGTTCAATCAAATTCAATCACTGACTCAGGAAAAGGACCGAACTGTCATCAGAACGATTGAACACGCCAACGATCCAGGAGTACGGCTGGTTCTCAGCCATCCTGTGAACTTCAGGCGTTTGCTGGTCATGGAACGGGCTGCCGCTCTCGGCATCGGCAACCTGCTGCTGGTGATACTGGGCGCTCTGGCGCGACGGAAGCAGAACGCGATTGGGAGGCAAGTCAAGGCGGCGTTTACCGGGCTCCACCGTCGCCTTCAGACGTTCGCTGATCGGACCTCAACGGACTTCATCCATTTCGATGCTTATGCTTTATGGTTCTATCTCGTCTGTTTCTCCTTGTTCCTAGGCGGGAGCTTGGCTGATCTCAATGGATCTTCTCTGGGCATGTATCGGGTCATGCACGGCCAGAGACCTGATAACGTGCTAGGCACCCCGAAAGCGGTGCGCTCAGACGAGTGGGCATATCATACCCCCATTATCATGAACCAGAGTTTGCGGGCGGATCGATTCGCCCTCCGGCATTCAGCGCTCGGCGAACATTCAGCGGCGCTGATCGGATGCATTCCCGTCAAGCACATATCGACCTTTTTTCGGCCCCAGTTCTGGGCTTTTTTCGTTTTGCCTGTTGACTATGCATATGCGGTGTACTGGCAAATGAAGGCTTTGCTGCTGCTATGCGGAGTGTTTACCTGGTTGCTGCTGCTCACAAACTCCTCTTTCTGGTCAGCGGCGGGAGCACTGTGGTATTTCTTTTCTCCTTTCACTCAATGGACTTATTCATGGTCTTCCCTGCTCCCTGAGTCGGTTGGCCTCATTTGCCTGGCGATGGTGTTTGCCTGCTTCCTGACAGTGGGACGGAGCCGCATTGCTTTAGCGCTTTCCGCTCTGGGATTAGCGACTTGCTGTATCGATTTCGCCATGTGCGCTTACCTGCCGCATCTCGTTCCGCTCTTTTGGCTGGCCAACTTCTTTTTTGTCGGCTGGTGCGTGGCCCATGCAGCCTCCATTCGCCGGAAAGAAGGCAGATTCGAAAGAATCGCCGCCATGGCGGGAGCCGTTTTGATTACAGGCATCATCGGAACCCTGGTGTACCTTGACGCCAAAGACACCATCATTGGAATTTCCAACACTGTTTATCCGGGAAAGCGTGTTTTCGCTGGCGCTAACACCTCACTGGAGCTTCTGCTGTCTCACTTCCTGAGTTGGACTGAAACAGAGCGGCACCTGCCTCCCGTTCTCGGCAACATTTCCGAAGCGGCAGGGTTTCTATGGCTGGCTCCGGTGACAATCTTTTTCGCGGCGCGTTTAGAAACGTCAAGGCAGAAGAAGGCCGCCTTGATCTCGCTTTGGTTCACTTTTCTTTTTATCCTTGGCTGGATGCTGCTGCCCTTGCCCGCCGGTTTCGGGAAGCTGTTTGCGCTGGATCGAACAGGATGGACACGCTGTTTACCGGCGCTCGGCCTTGCCAACATCGCCATTGTTTCCATCTGTTCCACCACGCGTCTGCGACGCGCCAGCCAGTTCGTCGCCGATTCAAAAAATCGCTGGCTGACATCCGGCAATATCCTGCGTGTGATCGGCGTTTTCTCCGTGTTATTCATCATTTTCTGGCAAACCAATCAGTTGCTGGGCAGGTTTTATAAAACAGGCGAATTATTGCTGGCGACGGCGCTGGCCACGCTTTTCGTAGTTTTAATGCTGCGCGGCCTGACAAGAGCGCTCGCTGTCGCCCTGGTGTTCAGTCAAGCCGCCGTATTTGGCCTAGTGAATCCAATCGAGCGCGGGTTAAAACCAATTACGGAAACAGCGGCGTTTTCCTTTTTCCAAACTCACCGGGAAATGCTCCGGCATAAATGGATATATTTCGCCGACGGAGTCATGGCCCCCGGCTTTCTGGAAGCCTTGGGTTGCGACGAGTATACGGGCATGCATTTCCTGCCCGATATTGATCATTTTCAAATCTTCAAGGCAAAGGGCCTCAACGTGTCGGCCCTCAACAGTTCAGGATTTCTTCTGGCGCGCGCCATCGATCCCCGATCTCCCAGTTATGTCAAGCTTATTCAGACCGGCGTTGCCGAATGGCATGTTAGTCCGTCCGACCCGGTGCTGAAGCAACTGGGGATCGAATATGCCGCCTTCGAGAGACGGCCTGATCCTTCCATTGCGTCCCGTTTAATTCCTGTTAGCTCATCTCCCATTAACAACATCTGGCTTTATCGCCTGCCCTGAAAATCAGGTTGGGAGCAGCCACAAGTGTTTCATTGCTTCGATAAGCCGGGCAGTAGGATAAATATTTGAAACAAGAGAGCAACTACAAGAGCTTAATGTCCCCTTCGATGAACAGAGTCGCGGAATCGGCTTACTACCAACACTCCAAAGCCGTTCCTTTTGCTTCGTGGCTCTCCTTACGTGTTCGAAAAAAGATGTTCAACCGATTTATGGAAATTTTTTCGCCTGACGCTAAAACAACGGTTCTGGACGTAGGAGTAACCAGCGACATAACTCAAACCGAATCAAATTACTTCGAGCAACTTTATCCGTATCCACAACAAATCGTCTGTGTGGGCACCGAAGATGGCGCGCACCTAATGCAGCAGTATCCCGGACTAACTTATCAGAAAGTCGAGGCCGGGAAGCCGCTTCCATTCAAGAATCATCAATTCGACATTGTGTTCAGTAACGCGGTCCTGGAACATACAGGGAGTTGTGAGATGCAGGCCAAATTCCTCCAGGAGATGTGTCGAGTAGGCAAACAGTTTTTCGTAACAACGCCCAACCGCTGGTTTCCCGTCGAGCACCACACCGGATTGCCGTTCCTTCATTATTTGCCGGCCTCGTTGTTCCGCGCCTTGACCCGCCGTACTTCTTATCGCTATTGGGCCGAAGAATCCAATCTCAATATCCTGACGCGTAGTGATTTACAGCGAATTTTGCAACCGCCGCTGCAAGCCCAGGTCGAAACGGTCCGAGTACTCGGTATTCCCTCCAATCTCATTGCCTATGGATCATGCACAGGTGGGCGCGAGGGGGCATAAACAAGCCTTTCCTGGTCAGCTCTGGAGCAGTGAATAAGGATCGGAAAAGGCGGACAGATTCGGGTTCAGACAAGCAATGGCTCGATTTGACAAGCGAACGATCTCTGAACAGTCAAAAGCGGCAATGGAGTAAGGCGTGACCAGCACTTGCAGCCGGAGCCGATGAGCGTAGGCCGTGAGATCGCGAACAAACTCCGGCATGCGGGAAGAAGAAAGCCGCGCGAATCCGCCGATCGCTTCGACATGTTCACGGCGAACCGCAAAAAATTTATCCGAAACCGCCTCGACTGATCGAACGATCCTTACATACCTGTTCAGCCCTTTGCGACGAGAATCCGTGCCGGCAAACGGGTCTAAGTATTGCCCTTCCTCTTCCCGCATAAACCCTGTATGCAGAAAGTGTCCGGCCAAGTCCACCGAGAGCCCGGCGACCAAGCCGCAATCTTTCCGCAACGCCTGCTCAACAAGCTCCTGTAAGAAGAAGTGATTGAGCAAGTCTATCGGGCGGTTGATGAACAGCAGCACATCACCGGAAACTTCGCCAAAGCTCATAAGAGGAGAACGCATGAGGGAGTCTGTTGGATTCGGCAAGCGATGCACAAGGTGATGCAGTATGCCGTAAAACTCAACCCGGTATTGGTTCACTAGTCCAGCTAAAGCAGCAACCTGAAATACGCCGTCCTCATCCCGCAGAAAAATGGATATCCGCGCGTCTTTCGGGGCTTGGTAATGCAGGCGGATTGTATCCGTGGGGAATCCGATCCGCGCAACCGCCTGTTTTCCCGTTCGTGTTACATGATCACGAATCACTTGGCATAGATCATCAGGTCGGGGTGATGAAACAGGGAGGTCCGAGTCGGCGAGAGCTTCCTGCGTGCGCAGGTGGTAAAGCGGCTTAGCGATGTGAGTTACTTTCTCCGCCTCGGTTTGTTCCACGCAGCGCAGGAGAAGGTCCCACTCCCGAGCACCCGCCGGCAGGGGATGATACCCTCCGCTTTTCAACAAAAGGCTACGCCGGATGCAGACAAAGCCGCCGATATAGTTCGAGGCAAGAAGGCGTTCGCTGTCGAAGTCGGGCTTGAATTTAGGCCGACACCGCTGCCCAAACAAGTTGATCTCGTCTTCATCGGCATAGAGAATGTCCGCGGGTTTGTGATGGAGCGATGCCGCGATTTCCAGCAGGGCGGAAGGATGCAGTTCATCCCAAAATCGCAGCGCAACGGCGAATTCACCATCCGCCGCTTCCAGAGCGGCATTCCACACGCTGGCATCATCGGTCTTCCGGGCAGCCGGAAGAATCATTACCCGCGAGTCTGCCTCGGAGAACTTTTGGGCGTACCGGAACGACTCGGAATCAGGGTCAAGATCGCCGGCAATGCACAATTGCCAATTTGTGTATCGCTGGGTGGAAAGAGACTGAAAGAACCTGCTCAGGAGGTAGGGGTGGCACTCGCGAAATTCGACCAGCAGCGAAATTTTGGGCCGGTACGAAGTCTCCGCCAAAGAATCAGTGATCTCCTTCTCATCTTTGAACAGCATTGGTTCGCATTGGAAGATCCAGTCCTGGTAAGAGGAGATTTGTCCCTGGCAGGACATCTCTCCCGGCAAAGCTCTACGCTGCTCCACGCTGATTCCGCTGACAAGTTCCCGATGGGCGTCGCCGATCCGCACACCGAGGGAGACGTGCTGTCCGGGTTCAGGAGTTCGCAGGAGCGCGATGAAACCGGATCGGCTCCCTGCTCGGCTACCTAAATGACGACTGACATCCGGACGCAAAAATCCGGAGTTAATGGGCTCTTCCTTCCCGTCAACCGTAAGGGTGAGACTGGCGGCCTTCATTGACTCTGGAGGGACGAACCATCCTTTGAGATAACATTCCCGCGGGCTGACCTGAACGAGTTCGGGAGTATCCAGCGAAAATAGAAAGTCAGCTTGCGGTAACGGATGAGCGCCCATGCCTTCTCTCCGTAATTATGCTCACAGTCATGTTTTCATAAAGGGATGTAAGAAGATATTCATAGCAATACTTCGGCTTTCCCTTCATGTGTCCCCGCTGTCACTCCCCGAACATTCATCGATCCAAAACATGGAAATTCCGGGATGTTCTGATGAGGATGTGGGGCATGCGGGCTTTTCGATGCGACGAATGCCGCGCGAGGTTTCATCTGCCGTCCCAGTTTAATCAAAAGGTCCGGGCGGATCGGGAATGGCTTCATTCGGCTGACGAAAGCAGAAAGCCGCGGGAAACTGATCGCAAGAACCGTCGAGTCTGACGGCGCGTCCTCGCTACAATCGTAAGCATGTTGCAACCTACTGAGAAGATCTGGTACAACGGCAAACTGATTCCCTGGAATGACGCGACCATTCATGTTCTTTCGCATGTGGTGAGTTACGGCAGTTCGGTGTTCGAGGGAATCCGCTGTTACCTAACCGAGCGTGGTCCGGCGATTTTTCGCGGAACGGAACACATGCAGCGTCTTCTCGATTCAGCCAAAATCTACCGCATGGACATTCCTTTCACGCTTCAACAGCTCACTTCCGGCGTGATTGAAACGGTGCGGGCGAATGGGATGGAATCCTGCTATATACGGCCCATTGTGCTGCGCGGTTACGGTGATGTCGGCGTGCTGCCCACCAATAATCCAGTGGAGACCTATATTGCCTGCTACCCGTGGGGCCGTTACCTGGGCGAAGAAGCCATTAATGACGGCGTGGATGTTTGCATATCATCCTGGAACCGCATCGCGCCCAACACCTTGCCCGCGTTGGCCAAAGCCGGCGCGAATTATATGAATTCACAGTTGATTCGGATGGAAGCATCCATCAACGGTTACGCGGAAGGAATTGCCTTGGACGAAGCCGGTTATGTCAGCGAAGGGTCGGGAGAAAACATTTTTGTGATTCGAGACGGCAAAGTGCTCACTCCTCCGCTCGGCGCTTCGGTTCTCCCCGGCATCACTCGCGATTCCGTCGTCAAAGTGGCCCGCCAGCTTGATATTCCGGTGATCGAAACCATTATTCCCCGCGAGCTGCTGTATATTGCCGACGAAGTGTTCTTTACCGGCACCGCGGCCGAAGTCACGCCGATTCGCTCCATTGACCGGATTGCCGTGGGTACCGGGCATCGCGGCCCCATCACCGAGCGTATCCAGAGCCGCTACTTCGAAGTCGTGCAAGGCAAAACAAACGACGATTTCGGCTGGCTTACTTACCTCAGCCCTGTTCGCGAGGCGGAGCCGGTCACGGCATAAACACCATTGGCCCATCCGCACTCAGTTATCGGACGCGTACCCGGCACCTCGGCGGTGCTCCAAGTTGAATTTGAGGGGGGCCTCACTACCGCCGTGGACGAATTGATCCGTCCTCCGGAGAACCCCCTTTTTTTAGCGCCGGGCTTGATCGACCTCCAGGTAAACGGATTCGCGGGTGTCGATTATAACGATCCTGACGTGCAGCCGGAGCACATTGCTCAATCGATCCGGACCATGTTCACAACGGGAGTAACAAGGTTTTTCCCAACTGTGATTACGGGCGAGGAAAGCCGCATGTTGGGCACCATGCGCAGTCTTGCTGCCGCGAAAAACGAGTTCCTGCGCCACGGGATGGCCGAAGGTCATGCCATGGAAGGCCTCCATATCGAAGGTCCGCATATTTCCTCTGAAGACGGACCGCGCGGGGCGCACCCTGCCGAGCACGTCAGGCCGCCTGACGCCGGTGAGTTTCATCGCTGGCAGGAGGCCGCCGACGGCAATATCCGGCTCGTCACCGTTTCTCCCGAATGGGAGCAGGCACCCATTTACATCAAAGACTTAGTGCGCTCGGGAGTAGTTGCGAGCATCGGTCACACCAAAGCAACTTCGGAACAGATCGCCGCTGCCGCCGACGCTGGAGCGACTATGTCAACGCATCTCGGCAACGCGGCCCATTCCACTCTTCCGAAAACTCAAAACTACATTTGGGAACAGTTGGGAGAGGATAGATTCACGGCCAGCTTCATTGTTGACGGCATTCACATACCAGGATCATTCTTTCGTTCGGCCATTCGCGCTAAGGGCGTTGAGCGTTCCGTCTTAGTCACGGATGCAGTGATGCCCGCCATGTGCTTGCCGGGACCGTATAAGCTGGGACAGATCAGCGTGGAACTGCTCGACAACGGCAGCGTTGTCCTGCAAGGCGGTGATCGTCTGGCCGGTTCGGCTCTGCGCATGGATCATGCTATCTCAAACGCCGTGCGCCTGGGGCGCGTTTCTTTACGGGAAGCGCTTGCCATGGCGACAGTCAATCCGGCGAGAGCAGGAAGAATCGCGGGCCGTCAGCGCGGGCTGTCAACGGGCGAGAAGGCAGACTTTGTCCAATTCAAATGGCGGGAATCGCCCGCCTCCTTGGAAGTTGTCCAAACGGTCGTAGCGGGACAAAGCGTTTTTCCGCGCGCGTCCACTTGAAGCTTCTTGACGCATTTGGCCCACCTCGAAGCATCAATATCTGGCAGAGCAATACGCACCAAACTATTTAGGAGACCAACATGGCATTCACATTACCGCCGTTATCATACCCTTCAGACGCGCTGGAACCGCACATTGACAAGGCGACGATGGAAATTCATCATGATAAACATCACGCCACCTACGTGACCAATTTGAACAAGGCTCTTGAGTCAGCGCCTGAGCTGCAAAATAAATCGATTGAAGAGATCCTGACAAATTTCAACTCCGTGCCGGAAGCGATCAAAACGGCTGTCCGCAACAACGGCGGCGGCCATGCCAATCACTCGCTTTTTTGGAATCTGCTCTCGGCGACGGGAGGAGGAGCGCCTAGAGGCAATATCGAGAGCGTGATCACTTCCAACTTCGGCAGCTTCGACTCGTTCAAGGAAAAGTTCAACGCGGCGGCGACAGGGCGATTTGGTTCCGGCTGGGCATGGCTGGTCAAAGACGGCGGCGGGAAATTCGAGATTACGTCAACCGCCAACCAGGACAACCCGATGATGGAGGGAAAGACCCCGATCTTTGGACTGGATGTTTGGGAACATGCTTACTATTTGAAATATCAGAACCGCCGCCCCGAGTACATCGCGGCCTGGTGGAACGTCATCAACTGGGATGAAGTCAACAAGCAATTAAAGTAAGGCTTTACGACGGAGAGTCAACGGCCGCGCCCGCGGGCTCTCCGTCAATCACCAAGCCCAATTGCGCCAATCGTGATCGGGTTTTCTCCAATGCTGTATGGTGAATGGCGGTAAAACCGATTTCCCCGGCAATGCTTGCGAAGAGCTCCCGGTCATCGATATAGATAGATTCCTCAGGCGTCGCGCCGCCCAGTTGCAGGGCTAACTTCCAGATCTCGCGGTCCGGCTTCCGCATATGCGTGAAATGTGAAATCACCATGAAGTCGGCTAACTCCCGTAGGCCGAACTTGACGATGCGATTTTCGGTAATTCCCTGCCCTTCATTGCTGATGAGCCCCACCTTCAGTTTGTTGCTTATCTTTACCTTTTTAAGAAACTCGATGTTCTCCGGCCAAGGCGTGGAAGCGTTGTAGGTGTAATCGCGCACCTGTTCCCAGGTGAAATCACGGGATCTGCCGAAGAAAACGTGCCGCAGATACTCTTCAAACGTGATGAAGCCCCGTTCATAACTATCGAACATCAACTTGTGCCGGCTTTCAATCTCGCCATGGTCCACCGCGAATTGAGCGCAGATGGTTTTGCGTAGGGGCGTGTCCCAACCGTTCGTGCCGAGAACGCCGCCGATATCGCTGTAGAGCATGCGAAAAGGATGGTTTGCCATGACGCTACTGTCGCATATTGACCGGGTAGTTTAGAATAAGAACGTCCGCCCGATAGCCTTATTGAACGTTGGGCGCGTAGCTCAGCTGGTTAGAGCGCCTGCTTCACACGCAGGAGGTCCGGGGTTCGAGTCCCTGCGCGCCCACCATGAAAGTTAAGAGAGTACAAATGAATTTTTATTTCATTCTCTGGCGAGTGCGCGGCGCACTATAGTAGGCTCTTTGGCGATGACTGTTAGATATGCACGTGCGGCTGAATCCGGCTGACGCCCGCCCTGCTCCCACTCCTGCAAGGCGCGTTTACTGATGCCGTAAACCCGCGCGAATTCAGTCTGTGACATTTTCACCTGCTTGCGAATAGCCTTAACATCGATCGGCTTCGGCCAAACCTGTTCCAATTCGATTTTGCCGCGCTGGTGAGCAAGAACGAGTTTCATTCCCTCAATCAGGTCCGCTCCAAAAGCAGTCTTCTTCGGAGGCGCTTTTTTTGACACCCTATTGCACTCCTTTCAGATAAGCCGTAATTTGCCGCAGTTCTCTCTTTTCATCCACGGTCAGATCCGCCTTGACATTTTTCGCATAACACCGAAGCAGGTAAACGCTTGCGTCAATCACAACGTACAGGTAGATGATTCGCGCGCCGCCGCGCTTTCCTCTACCCTTCGCAGCCCACCGAAGCTTCCGCGCACCGCCCGCGCCTGGTATCACGTCTCCAGCATCCGAATGGTCAACTAAGTAGACCGCCACGGCTCCAATGCCATCCGCTCCGATCAACTCCGTAGCTTCAGTCTTGAATTTGGGCAACTGCAAGACGGTAATTTCGGAAGCGTCGCCCACGACTTAAAGTATACCGCACTGCGGTATACTTTGGGGCATCCACACCAAGGCAGCAAAGCCCTAAAACAGTCATAGTAAGCTTCAGGCTTATGAACAGGATATTCGGTTCATTTTGCGCTCCCAAACGCGCAGGCTATTTCTGTTTCGCTTGCATCTTCAACAACTCGAATCTACACTAGGAAGCCACAAAGAAAATGGGGAAACTTTCAAAATTTCTGCTCATTGGTTTGCTGTGCGGGGCCGCTGGCCTAGTCGCGCAGACACCAGTCGATGAGCTGGAGCGTAATTTCAAGAACCCGCCGGACTCGGCGAAACCGCGCGTGTGGTGGCATTGGATGAACGGCAACGTCACCAAGGAAGGCATTACCGCCGATCTGGAATGGATGAAGCGTGTCGGTATCGGCGGCATGCAGATGTTCGATGGCAGCCTTGCCGTTCCGCAATTCACCGAGAAGCGGCTGGTTTGGATGACGCCCGACTGGAAGGATGCTTTCCGTCACACCGCGGCCGAGGCCGACCGTTTAGGACTGGAAATGTCGATGGCAGCTTCAGGAGGCTGGAGCGAAACAGCAGGCCCTTGGGTGAAACCGGAACAGGGTATGAAAAAGCTCGTGTGGAGCGAAATGCGCGTGCAGGGTCCACGGACGTTTTCCGGCGTATTGCAGGCTCCTCCGTCCAACAATGGAAGGTTTCAGAGCACTCCGGCCCCGCCATCTCTGGAGGTGCCTGAAATTCGAGGACTTCCGGGAGCAAAGGAAACAGCCATTGTGCCGCCGACGCCCAATGCTCCGCCGCCCTCGACCCAGAGCCCTACGTTTTACGCGGATACCGTCGTGGTGGCGTACCGTTTACCCAATGAGGAGCCCCGCATGGCGGATTTGCATCCCGTGGTAAGCTCCAGCGCGGGCGCTATCGATGGGGCCGGCCTCATGGACGGCAATCTCGGCAAATTGATCTCGTTGCCGATTGCCGAAGGCGCTCCAAACGCCTGGATTCAGCTTGCATTTGCTGAGCCCTTGCGCACGCAGGCGTTTTCGATTGTCGTTGAAGGTGGAGGTCTCCTGGGTGGAGGCATACCAGTTGGAGAGCTTCAGGCCAGCCCTGACGGCGCGAACTGGGTGACGCTGGTGAATTTGCCGGGACCGATGCAGGGAGGTTTTCCCGCACGCACCTACTCGTTCCCGGAAACAACCGCGAAATTCTATCGCTTGCTGCTCGTCACGCCTCCTGTCAATCCCATTTTGGCAATGTTCGGCATCCCGCGTCCCCATGAATTCAAAATTGCTGAAATCGAATTGTTTTCCAGCCCCCGCGTCAATTTCTGGGAAGACAAGGCCAGCTTCGGCACGCTGGTTGGGTCTGAATCATCACCCCTTCCGCCCGTACCCTCCGCGCAAGCCATCGCTCGCACGGACGTGATTGACCTCACTTTGAAAATGCGTCAGGACGGCACGCTTGATTGGGACGTTCCCGCGGGCCATTGGGTCATTTTGCGAATGGGCTATTCGCTGACGGGCGAGAAGAACCATCCGGCGACCCCGGAAGCCACCGGCTTGGAAGTCGATAAGCTCAGCCGCAAGGACGTGGATGCCTACCTGCGCTATTACGCCGATATGATTTCCGGCGCTTTGGGACCGTACTT
>JAABUZ0100002322.1_pt1 | contig 32084 bp, 23 predicted proteins | sample 5562091 | NCBI WGS metagenome assembly JAABUZ01 (sample SAMN12813069, study PRJNA571459) | rock metagenome | isolation source: Antarctica rocks | place: Antarctica: Victoria Land, Linnaeus Terrace sud | collected 2015-12-21
CAGCGATACTCGTATGGGACTGGCCTCTCTTTTCGGCACTTGGACCGCTCAACATCTTAATCCTTTTCGCCAATGTCTCGCCCTGCTGTCCTCTCCATCTTCTTTGGGCCAAGTCTGAACAGTATCTCCGATGCCTCGCGCTTGTCAAACGCTTCCTCTACGGTGTCACGGATAATATGTGTCAGACGCGCCATACGTTTCGCCAGTTCTTCCGGTCTGCGAATGGTTTCAACGGGTCGTCCAAGAAAGCTTCCCAGCAGCGATTCAAGATTTGTGAGACCGTTCTTGTCCAGTTGCAGCGATCTATTTAGTTGAGGTGTGGCGAGTCGCACGGTTGTTTGCTTTTCGCCCTTGATGAACCAGCGGAACTCAAGGTAATCGGTAAGAACGAGATTATCGAGTGCGCGTTTGTAACGTCCCATCTGTTCGCCATGTTCCACCTTGTCAAGCGAGACACCCACAACGTCCTTCGCCTCCACATAACCAATCGTAAAGAGGCCGTTTCCCGTATCGCGTGTCAGCACATAGTCGGGCGCACCACATTTGACACGTTTCGGCTCATTGGTCGCGGTAATCTGCGCGCCACCCATGCGCTGCAACAGATCGCGCAGAGCCGGACGATAGGTATGTTCGGTGGCGTTTCCCGCCCTGTGAAGTTGCTCAATCTCCTTAAGGTACTCGCATATCAACGTCTCACTGCTCATCTACTCTGCATCCCTTTCCATTCTTGCTTCCCCCAAAATTGTGTCCTTTGCAGGAACTGATTGTGCTGTGGTGTTAAATAAAGTAGCAAGGGGCCATGACAGGGGCAAGCCCATTGAAACCTATTAATTGCTCAAGTGGCTTGCAGAGCCAGCCGGGGGCATGACAGGGGCAAGCCCTGTCACTACTATACACGGATTCTCGCGGCTTCGCCACGCAGTGGCGTAAGGGAGTATAGCCATGACAGGGCTCGCCCCTGTCATGGCCTCACCAATCATGCCGCTTTGCCTTGCCCCTGTCCTGCCCTCACCAATTATGCGCTTTGCCTTACCCCTGTCCTGCCTACACTAACCTATTTCACCCAATTTAGCTTCTCATTATCCTACACGGACAATGGTGCGCCCTTTTGTTCCACCCTTCAGGATGGTAGTCAGAGTTTGCGGTAGCTCATCTAATGAGACTTCTTTGCTGATGCTATCGAGAAGGCCAGCGGGTTTGTACTCAGTTGCGAGTTGCTCCCAGAGTTGACGGCGCAGTTCCATTGGGCAGGTCGCGGAGTCAATACCAAGCAGGTTTACGCCACGTAGAATAAATGGAAACACGGTTGTGGTAAGATTCATGCCACCTGTATTGCCACAGGAAGCAATGGAGCCACCCGTCTTCGTTGTGCGTAACAGATATGCAAGGGTCGAGCCACCAACAGCGTCGATACTGCCTGCCCAACGCTCCTTCTCCAAGGGACGATTGCTCTCCGCCGAGGTCTCTTCACGTCCCAGAATTTCGCTGACACCGAGGCTTTTGAGGTAGTCATGTTCTTCGGCTTTACCCGTACTCGCGGCAATAGTATAGCCAAGCTTTTTGAGAATGCTGACACCGATACTGCCAACACCGCCTGTCGCGCCTGTGACTAGTACGGGTCCATTCGCAGGTTTGAGACCGTTATGCTGTAACTGATGCACAGAGAGAGCCGCCGTGAAGCCTGCCGTGCCAAAGGCCATCGCTTCTTGTAAGGTGAGTCCTTTGGGAAGCGGCACAACCCATTCAGCCTTGACACGTGCATACTCGCTGAAGCCGCCGTAGTGTGCAACGCCGAGGTCATAACTTGTCGTGATAATCTCATCGCCCGCTTTAAAACGGGCATCGCTCGACTCCACAACGGTACCGGACAGGTCTATACCGGGCACAAATGGATAACTACGGACAATCTTGCCTTCAGGTATCGAGGCCAGACCATCTTTATAGTTGACGCTTGAGTAGGCAACCTTTACCAGCACCTCGCCAGCAGGTAGATCGCCCTGAGCCAGCTCTTTGAGACCTGAAGTAAATCCATCGCTATTTTTGTTGACAACGAATGCTCTAAATGTTGTAGACATGTATCCACTCTTTCTTAACGAGAAACGCTCTCATGACTCACTACTCCGTTTTTAGGAGGCGAGTGAGCCGCCATCGACGACAATAATTTGGCCAGTGATGAAGGAGGCGGCGGGAGATGTGAGAAATACAATGACGCCCTTGATATCGTCGGGCTTTCCAAAGCGGCGTAGTGGAATGTCGGCGATCATCTCTTCCTCATGTTTATCAAGTAGTCCTCGTGACATCTTAGTTGGGAACCAGCCAGGGGCAATCGCGTTGACGGTGATGCCATAATGCGCCCAACTCGTAGCGAGGTCGCGCGTCATGTTGACCACCGCGCCCTTGCTGGCATGATAGCCAACTGCTTGAATATAGCGAGGGTTGCCACCGACAAGGCCTGCAACCGAGGCAATGTTGACGATGGTACCGCCCTTGCCGCGTGCAATCATTGTCTTGCCAACGGTTTGTGACATAAGAAAGGTGCCATTGACGTTGATATTTACCACGCGCTCGAATTGCTCAAATGGCATATCTTCGGGAGGCATGCCCCATGTCGCGCCACTATTGTTGACGAGAATGTCAATCGCGCCAAAGGTATTTTGCGTCTCTTCAACGACATGTGTTACATCGCTCGGCTTTGTGATATCACAGGCAAGGGCGAGTGCTTTACCACCGCGTGCCTCGATCTCCTGCTTTACTCCTTCACAAGCTTCGAGTTTGCGTGAACAGAGCACAACATTGGCGCCCACATCGGAAAGCGCACCCGCCATGTATTCGCCCAACCCACGTCCCCCACCTGTGATAATTGCAGTTTTGCCATCGAGCCTGAAGAGGTCCAGAGTCGTCATGTCTCACCGTCCCTTCTCAACATTGAAATTGAATAGGTGTTTTTTCAATACTCTATGGTATCACTTTTTTTGTGGGAATACACAGGAGAAGGGAGGGAAAAGAGCGGGAGAAAACATACGGGCGACTCCAAGGGATCGCCCCTACTATACATAGCAGATTACATGCAGGAAAATATAGCAGGGGCGATTCCTATAAGCGCTCACTTTACATGAAAATCGGTTTCCATAGGAGCCAGGGCACCCGCAAGGGGATGCCCTACCTCTCATCAAAGACATCCTTTTGGTCTGAAGTTAACACTATTGGGGCGATCCCTTGGAGTCGTCGGTTACCATTACATTTTTTACCCCCAATACCTAGTATAGCCCAAATTTTACATCTATACCGGTTCGCCAATAAGGGCTTCCACAATATCCAAAACCTCGATTACGGAGAATGGCTTGCTAATAAATACATCCATACCCAAATCTCGCACCTGTTCCCGCACCTGTATATCTCCACTGATAACAATTATGGGTGTGGAGGGGTAAAGCGCACGCTGGCGCATTTCATGTACAAAGGTTGCCCCATTCATCTGCGGCATCATAAGATCAAGGAAGATCAAGTCGGGTGTCAAAGCCTCTGTCACCGTCGCCAATTTCTCTAGTGCAATCGCGCCATCGTCTGCTATCTCTACATCGCAGTCAGCAAGTTCCAGGATAGAGCATAAGACCTCCTGAATATCCGTCTCATTTTCCACCACTAACACACGTCTTGACATACTCTCTCCTCTCTATAAACAAAACCCTTCATACTGATTATACGACATCTACCTTATTTTCAGATGACTTATTAACAAAAGAGTATACAAATGTACTAGTCCTTATAGACCAAGTAAACCCGTACCAATACCAAAGCCGACACAAAAGATCAACATCCATAACACAAGGTCTTCCCATATCGTGCCGACTTTGAAACGCCAGATAGACTGAGGAGGAAAACCGAAGCGTGTGGAAGAAGGCCAGAAGAGCGGTACCCCTCCTTTTGTTAAACCATCTGCAAGGATGTGGAGCATCCAACCCATGACAATGGCTTCAAAAACCACCTTTACCTCTTCCAAAAACACTGGTTGTGGTATCATTCCGCCCATCATAAATAAAAGCGGAAGACTCACTACAATAGTAGCAAAAAGGAGTCCCATAAGTAGTACTCCCAGGCAGCTATGTGTGAAGCCACGATGTCCTCCAACCAACCGCCCAATACGATCATTCTGGTCTATATCTGGCAAGCGAGCGCACAAAACCACTACAACATAAAAGGTTGTCTTGTAAAGGAGGAACGGCGACAGAAGTGCATCGGCCAATTGTGAGCTTGTCGCAAGTATCATTAATTGATGCCATGTGTACGCTGCCCCAACAGTATGGAACATACTATTAATTGTTATAGCTGAAAATGCGTTGACCGCGGTATGCGAACGACCATTCATAATGCAAGAAATCCTCTCTCTTTGCCCTCCCTGCTATCCCTTCCCTATCTAACTCTGTAATTTACTATCGTCAATTACAGTTTGTTGACGTAGGTATTTCCATAAAAGATTTTCTTGCATTGATAAATATTGATATAAATGTAAAATTTAAAATTACTGTAAATGCATGCTGAAACAGCTCATACATATATATGTACGAGCTGTTCTACCATACATTAAGCTTCTATAAAAAGGAGTCGTGTGTTCCTACTTGTTAGACCGAAAATCGACCTAAACGTGGGCGTTGTCCTGGCGTTGGTTCTAACGCTGGCCGTTCCTCAATCAGACGTAGTGCTTCAGCAATCGCACGCTCTAGTTGTGGGTCGACATGATTGACAAAATCTTGCGGCGCGATATCTACGTCAATATCGGGATCAGTACCGTAATTTTCTACGTTCCAACCTACATCTTTGAACCAGAACGAGAATTCTGGCTGCGTCGTCGTGGTATTATCCACAAGCTTGTGACGCGGGAAGATACCCACGACCCCACCCCATGTACGCTTACCAATAAGCGGTCCTAGCCCCATCAGTTTGAAGCTATGGCTGAAGATGTCGCCATCCGAGCCAGCATGTTCGTCGGTGAGTGCCACCATTGGGCCTCGTGGTGACTCCGCTGGATATGGCTCCGGTTGACCCCAACGTGAGAAGTCATAGCCGAGCCGCTTGCGTGCAAGTTTTTCCAGAAGCAAGCCTGAGACATTACCGCCCCCATTCCAGCGCACATCGATTAGCAGAGCGGGATAGTCGTATTCAGCCAGATAGCCCCTGTGGAACTCAGCATAGCCATCCCCTACCATATTGGGGATATGCACATAACCGACCAGCCCCTTTGTAGCTGCATGAACGGTGCGTCGATTGCTCTCGACCCACTCACGATAGCGAGCAGAGCGCTCTTCTGCCAGTGCCTCGACGGTTATGCCGCGCCGCTTGCCCGTTTCAGCCTCCTCGATAGTCAACTGCACCTCATTCCCCGCTTGATTGACGAGCAGTTCCTGTGGGTGTCGTTCGGCACTGACACGCTGCCCATTGATCGCCAGCACAGCATCACCAATAGCCACATTTAGCCCGGGACCAGTCAGGGGTGAGGTCGCTTTACTATCGGAAGGATCACCCTTTACGATACGCGCGATACGATAACGCTTCTGTTCCGCGTCATAACTCCAATCAACGCCGAGAAAGCCCTGACGATACTGCGGTCCTCGCCGATACTCGCCACCACCTTCATAAGCGTGAGAAGTACCCAATTCACCTTGCATTTCCCATAGTAGATCAGACAGTTCTGAACGCGAACTTACCCGCTCAATCAGAGGCGAATATTGCGCGTAGATTGCGTCCCAGTCTATGCCCGACATGTCTTCAGACCAGAACTGCTCACGTTGGAGACGCCAGGCCTCGGCAAACATTTGTTTCCACTCTGCCGCTGGTTGGACCGATACCTTGATACGACCCAGGTCAAGCCACCCACTTTCGCGACTCATATCCTTCTCATTTTCGGATTTGGGTGCTTTCTCCCCTGCCTTCAGTACACGCAAGCGACGTGCTGAACGATAAATGAGCATCTTGCTATCACGTGATAGCTCTAAACCGCTCACTCCTGTAATCAGACGCTCATTTTTATATTTCTCAAAGGTATAGCAGTCGACACTCCCTCTAGGCCCGTGATCGTCAGCATCGGCATCATCTGCCGTGCCTTCAATAGGATACGAAAGAAACAATGCCTTCCCTTTGATACCACGGACAGCAGTGTAGCGACCCTCACTCACAGGGAAGGGCAGTACGCGTTCGGTGATGCCTTCAAGATCGACGAGCGTAGGCTCGATTTTTTTCGCACCCTTCTCTCCTCCATTCTTATCTGAAGTAGTTTCCTCGGCATCTGTAGACTCCGTAGTTTCTGTTTTTTCGGCTTTGTCTTCGTCGCTCTCCTCTTCTGCCTTCTTATCTTTCTCGTCCGGGTTCTTTGGCACGGGAACGAATGGAGAGCGCAGGTCACGCTGCAACATGATCGCATATGGTTTTATCCCACGTGGAAAGCCGAGATCGAAATGCAGACTATCATGCACAGGATTGAACACACGGTGGCCCAGGAAGTACAGGTATTTACCTTCGGGGTCAAACGATGGCTCACTATCCTCTAAGATAGGCTCTGTCACCTGATATGTCGCGCCACTCTCCAGGTCACATAACTTGATCGCCGACTTCTGAGAGGAGATTGGAAAACCATAGGCCAGCCAGCGACCATCAGGGGACCAAGAAACTCCCTTGACACGGCTGAAATCACTACGCTCAACAAGCTGAAATGTGTGCGTTTTGAGAGCAACGATAAGCAATTCGTTGCGATGATTAGTAATCGCAACAGCATCGTCAATTGGCGAAACAACTACATCCACGACACGCCCAAGATCAATATCGGCAAGCAGTTCCGGCTCACTCGCCTCTTCTGGATTAAACACAACAAGCGTCTCACGTCCAGGCGCGTCACACACGGCGACACAGCGTTTTCCATCATTTAACCATTCCAGGAAACGATAGCGTACACCATCCTGTTCGCCATGTTGCAACACTGGCCCTTCCCAATTGCCCATTGTGAAGGCTTTACCACGGGTCGTCACGGCTAGCTGGTAGCCTTTCGGGTGAAGCGCATAAGTGTCTAAGTACGTACTGGCGGAGACAAATTTGCGGTTGCGCTGTGTTCGCACACTTGGCAATGCTACAGATATTTGGCGCGTCTGCTCTGAACGCGGATCAAATAAATACAGTTCAGCACCTGCATGATAGACAAGGCGTTGCCCATCACCTGCAAGATGACGGGCGTAAAAGTCTTGCTGTGTCGTATGTTGCCGTATATCTTCCCCACGTGGTGTACATGAATATACATTGCCTATGCCATCGTGGTCAGAAAGAAAGTAGATACGTTCACCAACCCAACACGGATTGACAATATTGCCTTTGAGCGTGTTCAGTCGCTGAAATGTTCCACTGCCAGTCTCATCACACCACAAGTGTCCAGCAGTCCCCCCACGATAGCGTTTCCAGTGTGCGCTCTCGTTTCCATTACGACCAAGCACAATACCACCGTTTCGGCTATATGAAATAGCGTTTGCCATACCATAAGGGAGTTGACGTGGTAAGCCACCTGTTGGCTTCACTGCATAGATCACGTCAAAGCGACTAGCAAACTGGCCTGCATTGCTAGCATAAAAAATCTCATCACCATCGAGTGACCAGCCGAGAACACGACAACTACTGCCATGAAAGGTCAGACGCTGTGCGATGCCCCCAAGCGCGGGCATTACATAGACCTCGCTCGGTCCCTCTTCACGCCCCACGAACGCGAGCGACTCACCATCGGGCGAGAAAAACGGATAGGTTGCCTCACCAACGCCAGCGGTCAAGCGTTCAGCACGTCCACCCTCGCTTGCAACTAACCAGAGATCATCTTCGGAGACAAAAACGATACGATCTTGATGAATATGTGGAAAGCGTATATATCCTTGCGAAGCCATGAATTCTCCTTGTTAAGAATGAGGTAGAAAGACAATACTTTATGCGTATTCCCTATTGGTAGAGTAGAGGGAAAGATGCACACTTGGAAGATTTGTGTACATTTTGTCACACAAAACAAGAGGGAGGCAAACCTATTGACTCCAATTAATTGCTCAAGTGGCTTACAGAGCCAGCTAAGGGCTTGCCCCATTGAAACCAATTAATTGCTCAAGGCTTGTAGAGCCCCCCGGGGCATGACAGGAGCAAGCCCTGTCACTACTATACTCTCCTTGCCACTGCGTGGCGGAGCCGCGCAAGTCCGTCTATAGTAGTAGCTGGGCTTGCCCCTGCCATGCTCTCGCAAATCATGCTCGCACTGCTTCACAGGCCAATCTATGATATTAATTGGACTTAATGGGCTTGTTCCTGTCATGCTCTCTTACACCGATAAGCTTTCTTGACAGGATGCAGAGCATATTCATATACTCAGCGTGTAAGAAAATTTCTATTGTATACTCATTTGGATGGGACATGATTATTTCCAGTATGGCAAATGCTCGTGTCAAGCAGATACGCAGCCTTGCTCATCGCCAGGAGCGGGAACACACAAAACTTTTTTTTATTGAAGGTATTCGTATTGTAGCCGAGGCGATACAACTACATGCCGAGATACAAACACTCGTCTACGCTCCCACGCTACTCAAAAGTCAATTTGGCATAGAACTCGTGCAGCAGCAACAGCAGCAAGGCACTCCTTGTCTCGAAGTATCCGCCGATGTATTTCGAAGCCTCTCAGTCAAAGATGGACCACAGGGAATTGGCGCGGTCCTGCATCAACGCTGGGAGCAGTTGGAACACGTACGAGTGCAAGAGGGCTTGTGCTGGATAGCACTCGATGCCGCTCAAGACTCCGGCAACATCGGCACTATTTTACGTACCAGTGACGCCGTTGGATGTGCCGGTCTTCTCCTGCTTGGTCAATGTGCCGACCCTTACGACTCAGGCGCATTGCGAGCGAGCATGGGGGCTATTTTCTCACAACGACTCGTCAAAGCAAGTTTCACTGAATTTGCACAGTGGAAACACAAGCACTCGCTTCCCGTAGTTGGCACCTCAGACTCGGCGGCTATTGATTACCGACAGGCAACATTTCAACGTCCTCTTGTCTTGCTGATGGGAAGTGAACGCGAAGGTTTGTCGCCAGAGCAGCAGGCAGTATGCGATACGATGGTAAAAATTCCCATGGTCGGACGCAGCGATTCGCTCAATCTCGCGGTAGCAACGGGAGTTGTGCTATACGAAATTTTCTATCAGACGAGAGGACATCGGTATTGAGCAAACGTGAAGGTACCATATATGAGGAAGCAGAGATGCTTTTGCGCTGTCAGTGTATTATAGGAGGCATGAGGAACCGATATTTCTTCCTCATACACAAACAAACACATACATAAAGGAGAATTTCATTCATGAGCAGCCCTAACGATTGGAATACGCAGATCATCGAGGAGTTTCACGCCAATGGCGGCAAGGTCGGTGGTCAATTCGCAGGCGCAAACCTGCTCTTGCTTCACACACGTGGCGCAAAAAGTAATCAACCGCGTATCAATCCCTTAGCGTATTTTAAAGAAGGCGACAACTTTGTCATTATCGCATCTAAAGCTGGCGCACCGAGCAATCCCGATTGGTACTACAATATACTAGCTCATCCCGAAGTAACGCTTGAGGTGGGCACTGAGCGTTTCAATGCTTATGCAACGGTTCCAGAGCGAGAGGAACGTGACCGCATCTTCGCCAACGTCACGAAGCAAGCACCAGGTTTTGGCGAGTATCAGCAAAACACTTCTCGTATCATCCCAGTCGTTGTACTGAAACGTGTCTAAGGTATCCATGCAAAAGCGGGTGCTGAGAGTGGCAATGCCAGCTTCGAGGACTTGCGCCAGGGGCGAGAAGCTGTGCACCTCAAGCTCCAGGCAAAGAACGATCTCTTGAAGTCCGGAGAGCATAGGGTGTAAATGAGATCATTCGATCCAACAGAGTAAAGACTCATTTGGCTAGATTTCACACACGATATTCTTTCACTTTATGATATCTCCGCTTGTCGCTCACGGTATACCGTGAGCGACAGTCATTAAAACAGTACTGCCTGGTTCGGCCTTCGAGTGATTGCACCAAGGGTGTTCCACAGAGTGACCTCACACCCGATGGCGTTTGCTACTTCAAAGAGCGATTGATAGCAGGGAAAATGGACGATGATATGATCGTTTCTCTCAAGCATTGCATTCATGAAGGTGAAAATTGCTTCTTCAGCTCCAGTATGGACTAATACCTGCTCTTCGTTGATGGATTGATAGAGCATGGTAATGGCCTGCCGTAGCTTAGGCGATCCCTGTGACTCCGTGTATCCTAACCACTGGTGTTGAAATTGCTCGGCAGTTTCCTCCTCCAGACTGAGGAGTTCCTGAATGGAGAGAGCCTCACAGTCGGAACTTGAAAGGAGATACGGGGCATTGAACTCGTGGCGAGCGAAAAATCTTTCGATCTGAAAAGGTCTAATTCTCATGATGTTCTTTCCATTTCTTCTCTCTAGTGATATCACTGTACCTATTCCATACTTGTTCGTACGAGCGAACGTTTCCTAACCGCTGCTCTCTATGGCCATATATCAGAGTTTCAAGAAGACAAACAATAGAATTGTTGATAAAAAGGGCTAAGCAAGCGGTCGTTCTTTCCCCGGGGCAAGCTCATGATCCGACTGACTCAGTGCATGCTGCCATAAGATCTGACGAGCACAGCGGGGATTCCCGCAAACAGCCTGGTGGCGTCTTGAGCAACCGATGGAAAAGCTATAGCTAAAGTATATGCTTCCATCTAGAAGCTATGTTCCGATAACGAATGTTAAGTGACATTGTGCTATAAGCAAGCAAGAAGTTATTGTACACAACACCACTTCAACGGTGACTAGATTGGTATAATCGGTACTGTTACCAGCAAAATCAGCAAGTCTATTGGAAGTGGTCCAGTTCACATTGCGTTTATCACGACTATATTGGGGCCACCATGCACATGTGGTTGCTAATATGCCTGGGCGCACGTCCTTGGTCACATTCGCAACAAGTGACATGAGCAACGAACGCGGCTCATGTGAGTGGCTCTCCCAACCCCTTGCTCGTCACCATTTGCCTCTGAAAAACGTATCATAGTTGTTAGGAAGATGAGAGGATAGACGAAAGGTACAAACACGTGATGACTCTCCTTCATAGAGAGATTCTGTTGCGTCATTCCCTGCCCCATTGGCTTGATGCTCTTTGCCATTCCATCCTTTGTGCTCACTCTTCGTCGTCGCAAGGCTGGCAGGCAATGCTCTCAGCAGGTCGTCGCTACTGATACTCATGAAGCAGGAAGAGGCGTGTGTGTTGCCAACTGAAAACGAGGGAAGATCAGCACTGCTTGATGCCGTTTCGGAAGCATTTTGTTCACGTGTCTCTCTTCTAATCCAATCAACACATAACGGTACAAGCTGCTCAAGAACGAGCAGGTGTCGACATGAGAGCGTTTCAGGAGAGCTACTCCTCTCAACGTGTGTGAGACATGAGCAAAGAACAAGTTGATATTGCATGTAAGGGTAATGAAAAGTCAGATGAAGAAAGAAAGGTGAATACGATGGAACAAATGGAAGACATCACAGTACTCGAAGAGATGGAAGAACAAGACCTCACGATTCTTCAGATTATGCCAGCACTGCCCGGTTGGGGAGCTGTGTGGGGGACAAAAGAAGAGCCAGAACAAGGGGCAGCGGGATATTTTACCGAGCCAGTCGTGTGCTGGGCGTTGGTGGAAGAAAGTGATGGCCGCCGATTTGTGACGGCAATGGCCGCCGATATCGAAACCTCGGAGTTAAAACTGATGCTTGATATGGGCAACTTTCTTGGCTATGCTACGCCAACCTCTAGCTCCGACTGGTTGCAGCGTGCATCGAGCAAGCGAACCGAGAGCCAGCCACAGGGATAGCAAGGAGTAGTGCAACCAGCTCTCAGAACACGTGAAGGTTCACAGCCAATTCCGATGAGCAAGGTATTGAGCAGGTCTGACTCATGGAACGAAACCTGCTCAATACCTTGCTGTCACAGGGGAGTTCTTCGGAATGACGTCCTCAATAGAACAAATTAAATTGCTCTAAGTCCTAAACATGTGTTATCTGAGAGCTAGCTCAGGGTGGTGTGTGGAGGCGATGCGCGTAGCCTTCCAAAGGGTATTGTACATTGTACTCTACACCACTTCGACTGTGACTAGATTGGTATAATAGGTACTGTTACCAGCAAAATCAGCAAGTCTGTCGGAGGTGGTCCAGTTCACATTGCGTTTATCTGGACTATACTGGGGCCACCACGCGCTTGTGGTTGCTAGTATGCCTGGGCGCACATCCTTGGTCACATTCGCAACAAGTTGACATGAGCCACGTTCGTTGCTGATACGTACCATTTGTCCATTACGAATATTGCGTATTTGGGCATCTTGCGGATGAATACGTAGTGTCGGTGCGTGCTCTTTCGTTTTCATGGTTGCAAGATTTGCAAATGTTGAGCTGATGAAATGGTGCGAGGCGGCGCAAAGAAGCGGCAATGCCTCTGTAGAAAGGGCGGATTCGAACTCCTTCTTGCTTGCATACTCTGCCTTTCTCGGCGGCCTTCTCGTCTCCACCTCTGGCACCCAGTCTGGAACGGGGTCATATCCTTTCTCGGCAGCCTGCGCGGAGTATATCTCGACCTTACCGGAAGGTGTGCAAAAAACACCATTTGCGAAGGGCACACGTTCCTCGTCAGAAATGACGAGCAGAAACATGCCTTCCGCTTGTAGCAGTTCGAGTGTCAGACCTTGTACACGCGAATTGGTCGCAACGGTTGCGTCAATAATTTCACGTATGACAGCCTCGGCATCATCACGCAGCCAGGACTCTTTGAAGCCAAACTCAACCGCCAAAGCACGCAACACATCCCAGTTGCTCCGTGCCTCACCAAGTGGTGCAATCGCCTGTGCATTGTATTGAAGTGAGAGATGCCCGTATGGTTTGTGAACATCAACCTGCTCTAATTGGCTAGTTGCAGGAAGTATAATATCTGCGTAACGCGCTGTGTCCGTTAAGAAAAGTTCATGCACGACGGTGAATAGGTCGTCACGATGTAGTCCCTCAACAATTTTGCTTGCATTTGGCGCTGATGCGACAGGGTTTGCGTTATAGACATAGAGTGAGTAGACGGGCGGATTTGCTTCACCTGTTAGAATTGCTCCTAACCTGTTCATGTTTAACATACGTTGCGGGGGTGGACAAACAGGTTCGTGGCTATGCCCGAGAGCATTCTTGTTCCATGTAAGCCAATCACTGGTCGTATACATAAGTCCACCACCGAGAATGCCATATTGCCCTGTAACAGCGGGAAGACAAGCTAACATCCTGACTGTTTGCCCACCATTCGTATGACGGTTGATACCATCACTGATACGGAGCAAAGCTGGAGTGGTCGTGGCATAGCTACGAGCAAGTTCGACAATTGTCTGAACGGACAATCCCGTAATTTCCGTAGCACGCTCAGGAGGCATATTTTGAATGCGTTCAAGCAGATGTTCCCATCCAAGCGTGTGCTTCTCAATCCACGCTGAATTGTGAAGTCCCTCTTTGACCATGACGTACATCATTGCCAGTGCTAACGCAGCGTCACTACCCGGAAGTGGTTGTATATGTTGATCGGCAGAACGAGCGGTCAAGGTACGGATTGGATCAATGACAATGACACGCGTTCCTGCACGTTGTGCCGCACGTAAATAGGGCATAATGTGAGGTGCGGTACTGGCTGGATTACTACCCCAGATAAGAACCAGTTTGCTTTGAGGCAATGTTTCTGGTGAAGGGGCGAGACGACCACCAACTGTCAGCATTACAGCCTCTTCGGCGGCGTGCCCACAAATCGCACGTTCAAGTTCGCACGCTCCCAGCCGATTCCAGAAACGCGTGTTCGTCACCTGTCCTTGTACAAGACCTAGTGTTCCTGCATAGCTATAGGGTAAGATGCACTGCGCTCCATGTTGAGCAATGATATCGGTCCAGCGCATCGCTATCTCTGCGATTGCCTCATTCCACGAAATACGTTCAAAGGTTCCGCTCCCTTTGGGGCCAACGCGTTTCAAAGGGTACAGGAGACGCTCAGGATGATAGACGCGTTCCAGGTAGGAATTAACCTTCACACATAGCCAGCCTTGCGTTACTGGATGATCGGCACGCCCGCGCACACGCACGGCATTTCCTTGTTCATCAACAAGTGTCTCCAGTGCACAGGTGTCAGGACAATCATGTGGACATGCCCCATAAACAACGCGAAGATTTTTACGCTCTCCTGTACGTGCAGATATATCTAATAACATTGCTGGACTTCCTTGCTTCTCTATTTTTCCTATTTTCCTATTCCCACACGTCCGTCCCTGAGAGCCATTCAAGAATAGACTCGGGCATATGCGATGCGGAGGACTGGCGTTGTGAACACCGAGGGAGACTATGTAAGACCATTGAGCCATACTCTTTTGACGTAATGCGACGGTCAAACAAGACGATAGCAGTACGCTTTGTTTCGTTCCACGCTAGCCGATTGAGAGTACGACGTATACGGAGGGCCGCGACTGGCACAGTTAGCTGATGCAATTGGTCTGAATAATGCTCTGCGCGTGCTGCCATTGGTGGGTCATTCAGCACAGGCATAGGCAGTCGTGTTACAACGATACACGTTGGTGAACATTGTATATCTTCTATACCATCCCAAAAGCTACCCGTCCCTAGCAAGACAACATGTTCCTGGCTTTGAAACACTTGCCAGATTTGGCGTGGCGAACCATCCATACCCTGCCCTAACACTAAAATGCCACGTGACTCAAGAACTTGTTTAATCGCGGAATACGAACTACGCAATGCCGCATGTGAGGTGAAGAGTATCACCGTTTGGCCTTTGAGCGCGGTCACAAGTTGGGTAAGTGACTCCTCAAGATAACGCTGATACTGAGGCATATTTGGCTCCGGCACATCATTTGGCAAATAGAGCAGCGTCTGCTCGTGATGCTCCGTTACGACAGAAAACGCTGGACACGTCTCATGTTCCAGGCCAAAGCGTCCACGATAGTAGGAGAAGGAGTTATCTACGGACAAAGAAGACCCCACAAATATTGTGCTCGACTCCTCCCTCAGTAGAAAGCGTTTCACTAAAACCGATGTTTGTACGAGTTGAGAATAAAGAATTGGTGTTCCTTCTACATCTTCTGCTTGACGTACAAATGGAGGTGGAGACGGCGGCATACGTAACCAGTACACAATGTCGCTATCGCCCAAGACCATTGCTTGCTGTCCAAGTTTTTTCTGGTCAAGCAGTTGTTGCGCAACGGCAGCGAGTTCTGATGCTACCGCGCTGTCCTCACCGCTACCAACATCAAGGTGATGGCGACTACGTTGTGTTGTGAGAATAATTTTTTCAGCCTCATAGGCGATATCAATCACAGCTTGCAGACGGATTGCAGCTTGTTGCCATGCTCGCTCCGTGTCCGTCCAGGCACCGAGAGCACGTATCTGCCATGTCAACCGCAATGGAAGATCAGTTCGTTCAGGAGTACGTGCATTGTGACCACCGTGTGAGCGTCCAGATGAGTCGCCTTTCCCTTTGTCACGCTCATTGCCATTAATGCCTTGTTGAATAAACTCTTCCAGCAATTGGTGATACCGTTCAAATAGTTTCTCAACGGCAGAACGTGCCTGCCGTAGTGCTTGAAACCAGGTAAGCATGCGTGCGTCAAGCTCTGTTTTTGCAATTGTTGGCGTTGACGATAATCCCCCTGGCCCACGTTCACGTAGCGATGGGGCGGCAAGGGCGAGCAAGCCTTGATAGCGATTGCCAGGTAGTTCTGTGCCAATGGTATTAAGTAGTCTAAGCAGGCGGTTCTGGTCAAGTTCGGCACTACTCCAACGTGCGTTTTCCTCTTCCAGCATGTCTGCATCAAGAATCAGACGATAGTCGATAGCAGTGAGCAGCGAATGCGCACTAGAGAGATCGTCGAATAAACCTGTATGTGTTGTCACCACAATTTGCGCGGCTTGCACGCTCTCTTCCGCTCTGCTAACAAAACAATACCCTTTTTTGCGATAAGTACAGCGTTCATAAATAGTACCTGAGCGTTTATCCGTAGACGGAATGCGCTCCACACCCGATGAGATACGCTCCCATGCTGAATTTTCTTGTTGCAGAAGCGTTAGCTCACTCCGCTCACCCGTCAATGTTTGTTGTGCCCACAGTCCCACCTTTGCAAGTCCACGAGCTTGTTCAGCCGTCAGCTCACCGCTTGTACGCCGTAATGCAGCCCCAAACCAGCGATGTGGGCAAAGATAACCGCCACGCTCAGCCCAATATGCTACTGAAAGTGGTTGCGCTAGCTGTGCTTGCAAACGGGGCAAAACCGTTTCGAGAAGACGCCGAACATGTTGCTGATTGCCACATGCAATTACAAGCCGTTTAGGCCGCTCTTCCTCACGAGTAGGCTCTGCCAGCCATTCCAAAGCGGGTAAGAGCGCAGGCGTATAATCGTTTCCACCAACTGTAACCTCTACAAGTAAAGGAGTATGCTGCTCAAAAGCATTACGTACAGCAGCACGCGCGGTCTGATACCCCTTAGGCTCGCCTGATGTTGCTAGCCCCTCTTGTTCTGGAATGACCTCGACCTTACTCTGAATATGCTCAATGTCAGGTGTGCTTTTTGCATTCGCCTCTTGCAAAGTCAGTGCTGTCTGTGGAACAGCTTCATTGTTGCTTCGTGCAATCGCAAATGATAGGATACGCGGGTCCATGCCCAGCTGTGATGCGAAACGATCACCTAGACTACCTCGCACAGCTTGTGTGCCTTCTTGCTCTTGTCGGCTACGTAACTCTTGGCGAAAAAAACTTAGTAGAGGCCAGGAACGTGGTGCATCCAGGTTTGCAAGGTCTTTGAGAAGCGTCAGGTCAACGGTCTGTAAACGGTTATGCAGTGCGATAAAAACATCCATTGCCAGTATGGTATCAACCATTGCACGATGTCGACCAATCGGGACAACGATACCAAGTGCCTCTGCTACCTGTCCTAGATTATAACTTTTAAGTGAGGGTAGCAGCACAGATGCTAGTTCAAAGGTGTCAATCAAGGGATTAGTAAACGCGAGTCCACGCTTACGTAAGAAGCTCGCATCAAAAGGAATGCTGTGTCCAACAATAGGGAGGTCACTGAGAAAGCTTTGAAGTTTCGGAGCGATTGCGTCAAACGTAGGAGCACCCGTAAGCAGGTGAGACGTTATGCTTGTAAGACGCTGTACACGATAAGGAATGGAACGCCCCGGAGTGACAAAAGATTCAAACGTATCAAGCACTTCAGTGCCTCGAAATTTTATCGCTCCAACCTCAAGAATAGTGTCTTGCTCGACATGTAGACCCGTTGTTTCCAAGTCGAGGGCTATACGGATAGGTGGCTTTTTCGCCATAGTGCGTTCCTTACATCTCTCTCAACGACTCCAATATATTGACATTGAAGGCGTCTTACTTATCATTGTGGGGAAACGGGCCATTCTTCGAGAAGAGTACGGGCGAGCACCGCTGCGCGTCCACGATGGCTAATGCGATGTTTCTCTTCTGGCGGCATTTCGGCAGTTGTCTTACCAAGTTCTGGGACGAGAAAGAGCGGATCATAGCCAAAGCCGCGCTCACCACGTGGTGCATCTGCGATGATACCCTCGATCACCCCATCAACACTACGACAATATCCTGACGGTTCAGCGATGCTGATAACACAATGAAAACGGGCAGTACGTTGTGCAAGAGGTAGCCCATGGAGACGCTCAAGAATAAAACGGAAACGCTCCTCATACGAGACATTCGGTCCCAGGAAACGGGCCGAGTATACGCCTGGAGCACCGTCGAGAGCATCAATTTCTATACCAGAGTCGTCGGCAAGGGAGAGCATACCAGAGGCCTGAGCATAGGCACGAGCTTTTAGTTCTGCATTCTGTCGAAAGGTGGTTCCTGTCTCTTCGACATCCATAGCCAGGGAAATATCTGAAAGTGAGAGGAGTTGAAAGGGTAGATCAGCAAATATGGCACGAAACTCCTCAATCTTGTGAGGATTCGTCGTGGCCAATAACAGGGAACGCATGTAAATAGGTCTCCAAACTAGACAGAAGGCAAACATTTAGTCATATCTTACCATAACACCGCATACTTGTCGAGATTGGAAATTTGCAGAACAGGACAGTTCTTTAGAAAGCCTCTTTCCAAGGAACTGTCCCGATCCTCCTCGTGATAGTACGGAACTTAAGAAGTATGTATAACTTGGTAGATCTGAATGATCTCCTGCGCCTGACCGCCATAGCTATTCGCCCGGAACTCTTTTCGTAAGATTGCATGATGCAACGCACGATCCATGAGCAACATTGGTCCTCCGAGTGTTTTTATAGAATTGAGCATGTCCTGGTCGACCACAATATAATCAATATTTTTCCAATTGTTTTGTAGCAGTCCATCATGCAATGATGGGTCATAAGCGGCGTTTAAGTAAAAATGTGCGTAAGGATACGTAGCCCCATTCGCAACGCCCGCACCACCCTCCTCATGTAAATCTGTGTAGAGGTAGTTATTGATGATAAGCACATCATTATGAGGCACATTTTCTCGTATCCATAACAGGGCATCCTCTTGCGTCGATGCGGGATGCAACGTGTACATAGGAGCCGTATATAGAACGTTATAAGGGATAATAGCTCCAATGAATATAACTGCCAGAATAGCAGAAGCAATAATGAAACTTCGCTCCTTCTTCACATTCCTGTAGTTACCAATCCATGAAAAGACTGTTTGCCCTGCAACAACGATATTGAGTGCCATAAAAGGAAGCAACGGAATAATGTAGTATGGGAATACAATACCACCACGTGCTAAGAGTACCATAAAGCTCACCGCATAAAGTGCAAGCAGCCTTTGCTGACGATGTTTCCATCCCCCGATAAGATTTATTACGATGGCAATGCTACTCACGATGATTAGCAAAGGATCAATTTCTAGCCAGGTTTGCCAACTACTAATGAGGCTTCCTTGTTGCTGACCGCGTTGTACCTGTGTAAAGAGCGTTCCAATAAGGCTCAAGTGTGGATGATGATCCCAAGGCAGCACACCGGGAGGAAAGAGTTCTCCCTTCAAAACCGCAAGGAGTAAGAAAACCGAACTGAGAGAAATGACAATGTACGTAAAAACAACCATGCCAAACTTGCGTTGGAATGTCGTTGTGTTTAGCCACACGGTGTACAACATCACCGGCATGAAGATCAAAAAAATCTCTTTTGAAAGTATGGCCATTCCAAATGAGACCGCAGAAGGCACGATGTAGAGGAGACGACTATTACTGGCAACAAGCAGATAAAGTGCAAGTAGCAGCCAGAACGTTCCAATATTATCCAGCAATACCTGGCGTTGATAGAGTATGCTCAACGGTGAGAGTGAGAATATAAGCAAGGCTATAGAAGCGATAATGCGATTTCCGCTCAAGCGTCGTGCAATGAGGTAGACAAGCAATGAGGAACCAAGGACATAGAGAAGCATCAGCACCCGGCCACTATTGACCGCATTGTTGAATGTGAAAAATCCTCCTGTCGCCTGCACCCATAATGCAATCTGCATCCATCCTATTGGAGGGTGGTCATATCTGTAAGCATAGGGTTGAAGCATGCCGTGAACAGCAGCCCACGCATTTGCCATGTAGGTGCCTTCATCTTCTTGATAACTTGGAAAATTGAATATGTTAATGGCATGTACAAGCAATGAAGCTATCATCCCAACGGCAACAACAAACGTTTCTAGCCATGCAGGGACAGAAAACGCTTTTGGTTGAGGGGTATTGTTCGAATCTATACGTGGCAATACCCGTGTCTCGGTCTCAATAATGTGTTGCCTCTCCGCGGAGAGCCAACGTATTTGATCGAGCATAGACACAAAAAAGAGCGGAACATTGCTCGTAGTAAAACGCAGTTGTTGCGGCTGTTGCTCGGATGTATATGTAGTACGCACGAAAAAACGTTGATCTTGATGCTCGTCCACTGGCACATCATGATTGTCTTCTTCTCGTTCCAACACCTGTACACTATGACTTGTGGACCTTGTGGCCAATGTTGATGATTGTGAAGATGTCTTTTTCCCCTGAAAGACGGGCGTTGTGATTGTAGCCATTGGATCAAATTGGTCGATCCAACGATCACTGTTGTCATCTTGAGAAGAAGATGACAACAGTGATCGCGTTGACACGCTTTCTAGCTCTTGTGAGTCCTGATTTGCTGTATGAGTGCTCATTTTTCCCCCTATCTGAGTTCTTAAGCTGCTGTATTTTCTTTTACTTGTACCATGCTACGATGCTGTCCAATATGAGCGGTTTTCTCCCAATTCGAGGTTCCCTTAATATAGCGAAACACTGCGCGTAGAGCACCAAGCCCCAGTAAAAATTGATAAGGAAAGAAGGCAATAAGCATTATAAAAGCTTCACGCCATCGCCATGGACGGTTATGCGCCTTCAAAAACTCGTGCAACCCTGCCAGATCAATAAAGATCGCTAATATAAAGCAGTAAAGGGGCAAAAAGGTACACAAAGCCAGCCAGAGTGGAAGACTCACGAAGAAGAACATTAGCACTGATACTGGTATCATAAGCGCGAAGAATGCCTGTAATTCTGGTAAAATGAGTACATAAAGAGCTAACAGGCGTTGTGAAAGTTTCTCCAGCTTGCGCCATTCTCCCTTAAAAAGAATCTGAATAAAACCCTGATTCCAGCGGGTACGCTGTTTGATAAATTGCTCAATAGAGTGGGGCGTCTCCTCACGTGTCACGAACTCATCGTCATAAATGATTTGTAACTTCGCATGAGCGAGGCTCAGACGAATACCAAGATCGGCATCTTCTGTGAGACAGGTCTCATCCCATCCCCCTAACTGCTCCATGAGTTGCCGCCGTACAAAGACGGTGTTGCCGCCTAACGGTGTGATGCCAGTACGCGCAAAGAAGTGCATTGAAGACTTGAACCAGAAGAAGTACTCAAGGACATTGAGAAAGCTAAACCAACTGCTGTTATGGTTCATCAACTGCACACCGCTTTGTACCACGTCTACATTGTTGTTGAGCATCGTCGTGTTAATGATATTCAATATATCTGGATGTGGCTCATCCTCGGCGTCAAAAATGGTTACAACGTCTCCATATGCGACCTTCAGAGCAAGGTTCAAGCCATGAGGCTTATTGATTGGCTTGTCATTGAATATGACAAGCTGCAAATTCGGATCACCGATTTCGTCTATTTTAGCTTGCGCTTCCGCAATCGTCCCAGTATCGTCCTCTCGACAGATTGCAATAATCTGCACCAACGACTTAGGATAATTGAGATCATAAACTTTTTGCAGTGTTTCACGATAAACCGCCTCTTCATGCCGTGCGGGAAGCAAGATCGTGAAAGACATCGCTGGGTCCCGATAAATGGTCGGGGCATGGTTGAGCCAAGCTTGCTCTGGTCGCTCCCAGATGAAGAGCCGCAGCCGGATATTAAAAATGGCTTGTACGGTCATCAAAAGAATAATGAGGAGGTAGAAAAGTTCAATCAACAATACAAACATTGTAAAAATGTCTACCTTTCCTTTAACAAAGGGCCGAGCCTGATATAAAATCAGTCTTCTTGCCGCATATAATATGAGTCAGTGGAGTTGTAGTATTACTATTAGCAGATGGAATATAGCTATAAGCATCAGCACCCGCATTTTGATGTAATGTGACAATCATCATGCTGTAGCCAGTAAGTTTAATGTTCAGGCTCGGCCAGGGACTTCCAAGCAATGAACCACTAGCACCATCAATCTGTGCCAGCTGAGTAACGCTGGACTTATTGACGAACATGAGGCTGACCGTGTGATGCGTACTATCCTGTGTCGCGTAAACACTTACAGGTTGTCGCTGCACTTGTAAAGGTACAAAGTTATTCTGAAGATGCGAAATCATCTGCATAGCCTGTAACATAGATGTTGCATGAAGATTTTGAGCGGTAAACAGTGGATATGGATAAGCGACACCCTCAGTTGAGAAGAATGCGGCATACTGAACCTGTTGGCTCATGAGCATTCCCAGTGTATCACCCCACCACAATGCAGCCAGACCCTGCGGAGGTACCGCTGCGTTTGGATTCGTATTGATCTCAGTAACAGCAACAGGAATATCACGCCCGAAGTCCTGCTGAATCAATTGATGCAGCGAGGGCAAGAGATAATTCCACTCACTTGTGCTACTCATCAATAATCCAGATGCTTGCTGTGCATCGTTGAATGGATAGCGGTGAAAAGAGACACCATCAAGAAGATGAAACTTTAGTTCTGGATGGGCCAACTCGTACGTACTTACGCCTTTCAAGAAACCTTCCATCCACAGTTGTCCCTGCGCATCAGTAAGCCCTGTTCCTAGACCGTAGAATTGACTTATTTCTGGCCCAAAAACCTTGATAGTTGGATTTTTCTCGTGCATAGCGAGAGAATACTGAATGAATGCTTGTACATATTCGGCAACTGTATAAGTTTTTCCTGTATCAGGATTGGTAAGTCGATCAGGTTCATTGCCCACTGTCCAGAACTTAATTGGAGTGAAAGGAGCATTGTTGCCTGTGCGTTGCGTACTATGCGGATTGTTCATATAATCCACCAGTAAGGCTGCCCGATTGGCTCTCGCGGCTAGGCTATTGTCTTGTCCAGGTGTGAGCGTACCAAGGGGGGCCTGTATCATGCCATTAGCACCCACCTGTGTGAGAAGTGTACTGAAAGCCGTAAGTTGCTTATGTGAGAAGAGATATTTATCTCCCCAATCGCCGCCAGGGAAGCGCAGGAGTTTGATGTGTGCCGAACGCAGACCGTTGACGACAGGTGATTGGTAGCTCATAAAACCTCGTCCAATGTTATCTACTGAAGTTGTACCCTCTTCAGGAAACACATTGGCACCAAGCAGGTAAGGACTTATAGGACTACTTTGACGTAGGTCTAATAATGCAGGTTGCTGATTACCAACACGTATATGAAGTTCATTGTTACCGATAGCAATAAACGAACTTATTTGTACCGTGGCAACAACAAGCCCAAAAGCAAGTAGCAGTAAGAGTGCAATGCGTAGTGAATGGTGTTTTTGCTGTAATGGAGGTACTGGAGGCGTGTTTGGTGGCGCAGTATCTCTTCTATAATCTCTATCCGCCAGATTTTTGAGAGGTGAATTGCTTCTAAAAGCCATGTTCAGTCCTTTATTTTGTACATATGTATGAATAGATGTTTTTAGTATTGAAATTATTGTGCTTGCCAAACTTGTACGGTTGTATCATAGCCACCTGTGGCAATACGTTGATTTTCAGGTGCCCATGCAATCGCATTCACCCAATTGGAATGACGGTCATAGGTGAAGATGTGTTTTCCTGTTGTAGAATTCCACAACTGCACTGTGTTGTCATAGCCACCGGATGTGATAAACTGTCCATTGGGGGACCAGGATACGGCGAGCACAACATCGGAGTGTCCATGATACGTTGGCTTATTTAAGCCTACACGACTATCACATACCTGCACAGTGGTATCAGCGCTTGCCGATGCAAGGTGTTTACCATCAGGCGACCATGCGATAGAATAAATTTCTGCCGAATGACCAAGATAGAGAAGTTCTTCCTTCCCTGTAACAGCGTTCCATACACGCATTGTATTATCCCAGGAGCCTGAGGCAATGCGTTTGCCATCAGGAGACCATGTAACTGCAAGAACGCCATCAAGATGTCCCCCATAGAAAAGAACACGTCCTTTGGCAATTGCATTCCATACCTGTACTGTATGATCATCACTCGCCGAAGCAATATGTTTGCTATCAGGCGACCAGCTAACAGCGTTGACCGCTGCTGTATGACCCTTATAAGTGTAAATCTTCTTGCCCGTGATCGCGCTCCAAACCTGTACTGTCTTATCAGCACCTGCAGAGGCTATATACTGTCCATCAGGCGACCATGCGACGGTGTATAGTTCGCCAGAATGTCCATCATAAGTAAGAAGTGTGTTGCCATTGCGCCCATCACTTATTTGCACAACCTTATCATCACTCGCTGATGCAAGGCGCTTACCATCAGGCGACCACGCAATAGCACTCACACGCGCAGAGTGACCGCGGTAAGTGAAAATTGTGGTTCCTCTACGTAATGCAGTCGCCGTTGGAGCAGCAATCGGGGAAGAGGTAAACATACCTTGTACGCGTGCTATCTCTAAAGCACTTCCACCCACAGCAAGCAATCCAAGAAGGCCCACGACTACTTTGCGACGTGAAACCTTGTCATTGACCTTAGCATCGCGAACCGATGTATCTACAGATTGAACAGATGAATATAACGATACCGGCTTTGGTAAAGCAGAAGAAAATGTTCGACCCTGTCCAGAAAGAGGAATAGACACTCCCTGAGTATTTTGTGCTTGCTCCAGTGCATTCACAAAAGCAGGAATACTAGTAAAACGATGATTAGGATGTTTCGCAAGTGCTGTCAGTACCACATCTTCAACAAAGGGCGATACTTCCTCGTTCCTCTGTCGCAAAGGTGGCGGTGGAACATCTAGCTGTTTACGAGCAACAGCAATAAATGACCCCTGAAATGGTGGTGTACCACATAACCATTCGTAAATCACGCACGCCAGGGCATACTCATCACTCGCTGGCAGTGGTTTACCCTGCATTTGCTCAGGAGCCAAATACGCTATAGTGCTGCTTTCCTCTTTTAACCCCCAATGGTATCGGTTTCGGCCCAAAGCGTCAATGCTAAAATCACTAAGTAAAACCTGACCGTTCTCTCCAAGAAGCATGTTCTCTGGTCGAATATCTCCATGTACCACATTTCGAGTATGAGCATACTGCAAAGCAGCCGCAAGCTGCTTTACAGTAGGAAGAATGCTCGTCAACGATTGGGGTTCACCAACAGAGTAACGCTGGCGTAGTGTTCCACGTGGAGAGTATTCCATCACCAAATAAGGGATATTATTTTGAACACCAAAATCTAATAGCTTCGCAATGTAAGGATGTTTTAGTGAAGCAATAGTCTGTGCCTCGCGGTAGAAGCCTTCAATTTCATCACTTGCCAGACGCGTCTGCACAACTTTGATGACGACCTGCTTATCAAGCTTTGGGTCGTATCCAAGATACACCTGCTTAAAATCGCTATTGCCTAACATTCGAAGAAATTGGTAATGGCCAATATGTATTCCTGGTTTAGGAACTCTATCCTCTTCAGATACGGCTTCTAAAAAAGGATCTGAAAACTCATTAGCAGGCACACTCCTATCATAAACGTCAGTATCGAGTCTACCTGTATCAATCCTATCGCTATATCTTTCTTTCTGATTATTATCTATGACCTTAACGGCACTACTTGTATTTCTAGTGTTCAGGTTGTCTAAGCTCATAACTACCCTTATATATATTTTTCAGTTCAGGTTCTATCAAAGAAATGTTGTTATATAACCAAGGAACATTTTCTATAACAGTTTTTATTCCTTATATAATTTATCACAAAAATTCGTCAAATATGAGAGCAATAATTTAGTAGATTTAATAATCACCATATCGAAGTTATTTTGCCACTTTTCAATTAAGTTCAACTATAATAAGAAATATACAGAGGAGTTATTCAAGAGACGAGGTAGGGAGTGGAAGGAGAGCAAATACAGTGGCGAATGCTCTCAGGAGAGATGCAGAAGCCACTATAATTAAGAGCGGTGAAGTTTGTTTTTACGCAAGTAGAATACTGGATATTTGCCTCTCGGCACGGTATAAATATCCTATTTATACCGTGCTGTCCGAGGTAAGGTGTCGCAGGATCAAGTTGTAGACATCGGTTGCATCGATGGTTGTTGCCTCAAGCAGATCTCTCTGCCGGGTGAGAAAGATAGGAGCATCTTCCGGTGCCGAATGTATTCGCCCATGTGAACCTCGTACGAGTGATGCATTCAGTGGAATGACATCAAGGAGGTAGCGGAACCCTAACTTCTTCTTGAGCAATGTCCACCCCACCTTAGCCTGTGGAACTTTGATGGTTGGATCGATGAAAAGTTCTACCGGGTCGTAGCCTGGTTTGTGGTGAATATCGACCGTTCTAGCATAATCCGGTGCCACCTTATCGTCGAGCCAGTAGTAGTAGGTAAACCAGGCATCCGGCTCCGCAACCACCACCAGATCGCCAGCTCTTTCGTGATTCAGACCATATTTCCGCTTTCCCTCCTCGTCGAGTACCTCTGCAATCCCTGCTGTCTGCTCAAGCAATGCGCGCACTTCTGGTAAACGTGCAGAGTCATTGACATAAATGTGTGCCACTTGATGGTCTGCAACAGCAAAGGCTACACTTGCACCAGCATCAAGCATTTCTCGCCCCAATTCTTGCCGTACAGCGATTAAACCATGCTTGCGAAACTCTCGGTTCAGATGAACAGGTCGGGATACAGGAGTGATGCCATATTCTGAGAGTACGATAACCCGTGCATCATGAGCACTGTAGTAATCAATAAGATCGCTACAAACGGCATCAAGTTGACGCACTTCGTGTGCTATACGATCTTGTACAGGGCCGAAGCGTTGGAGACAGTAATCCAGGTGTGGCAAATAGATGAGCGTCAGCGTTGGATCATGACGTTGATCAACCCACTTCGCGGATTCCGCGATCCATTTTGTAGAAGCAATTGAAGAATTGGGTCCCCAAAAATTGAATAAAGGGAACTGACCAAGTTGCTTCTGTAACGCATTCCGCAAATCGGCAGGTTGTGTATAAATGTCAGGCAGCTTCCGTCCATCTGAAGGATACATTGGTCGAGGCGTCACCGCATAGTCCACCGACGAGTACATATTGAACCACCAGAAGAGATTGGCACATGTGAACGTGGGGTCAAGTTGCCGAGCGGTTTCCCATAATTTGGGACTTTGAATGAGCGCATTGGATTGCTTCCAAAACTTGATCTCACACTCATCGCGGACATACCAGCCATTACCAACGATGCCATGCTCACTCGGCAAGCGACCGGTGAGATAAGTAGCCTGTACGGAACAGGTTACAGCAGGCAACACCGGATTAATTGTTGCTTGCTTCGTCTGCTCGACGAAGGAGCAGAGACGTGGCGTCGATGGACCAAGCAGGCCAGCAGTCAGCCCAACGGCGTTGATAACGACCGTTTTATGCATCGTTATGTTCCTCTCACATAGCGTTGTAAGAACAATGTCAGTATGAATGATACGAGAGCGAGTCCCATAGAAAAAATACTTCCCACTAACACCAACTAACACCAATATCACCGCGTCAAGCAATGCAATTCCCGCAATCAACTGACCCACGGTGCGTCCAATCTGGCGCTGTGGTGTGCGATAGACAAAAGAGATGCTGTATGCGACCCAGCCTGTAAAGCATAGAATCAAGGGTAGAGAAAAAAGTGATACTCGCGTCATGAAGTATACTGTTGGCAAAAACAGGAGTGCGACGATTCCAACATTGAGCGCGCTCATCTTGTTCTCCGTCTTGGCAATATACGTCATGCCAACAACATAGAGAAGCAGTAGACATCCTGGCACAAGCACGCCACTCAACGAAGAAAGTCCTTGCAAAGAGAAAGACAGAAAGGCAGTAACATAGACCATAAAGCGACAGCAAGCCATAAGTAGAGGACTGACTGGATTGCTTTTATGCCAGATATCGTAGCAGACGATGAGCACAATCAATATAAGACCACTCAAGAATGGGAGCAGACCGAGAGACAGGAGAACGGCGCTACCAAAAGCGAACAGTATTATCGTCACGGTAAGTGCCGAGAACCGCGAGATAGTACCACTTGGCAGCGGACGTTCGGGTCTCTCATGGCAATCAAGAGCATAATCAAGCAGATCATTGAGATACATACCAGCCGTGTAGAAAAGCACCATTGTCAGCGCAACGAGAGCAACTCTGCCATCAGGACGCAGAGCACCTGCCAGAGCTGCGCCAGCAAGTGTGTTACTCACAACTGTAGGACTATTGGAAATACGTGCCAGGGACAAGTGGCCGTACAACGTTTGTGACCACGAGCGATGTATTGCAAGTTTGTTACTCATGTATATTACCCAGAACCCACTGATACTCACGGGTAATGGAGTCCAGAAGGTTTTTCTTTAAATCTTCGGGCAAGACGCTCCAGGTATATGTCTCAATCTCAAGGTGAGAACAGAAGCGTTTTTGAGTCAATAGATCAAAGCTCCGTCTTGTCGTATCTTGCGTCGATAGAAATGCCCCATATTGTTCAAGAAAGACAGGCACATGAAAATGGATACGCCACTGATCGATTTGCTGATCCTGAACATGAGGCAGTGCTTCGATCAGGTCAGGGTAATGAAGAAGAGTGCCATCATGATTTTTTTGGATGACTTGGTGCAAATACGTCGATTCCGCAAAGGGTGCGAGCTTTGCGGCGAGGTCTGCTCGCGCCTTCGCCTCGTCAGGAAAGAACACCTTCAATGCCGAACTGATCTGCACCTTCCCTATCTTGATGCCGACCTGCTCGAAACGCGCAAAGACGGTATCAGGCTCTTCATATGCAACAGCGACATGACAGGTATCATAACAGACGCGTATATGTTCAAGGAGATGCACCCGTGCCTCCTCCCTATCACAATGAAGAGACTGGGCGAGCAACGATGCACCCCTTTCCAAAAGCCAATCCGTATAGAAATGTAAAAGCTCTTCACTGTTTTCAAGAAGACCATCAGGTTCCGGCTCAATATCCAGGTGTAGAAGTTTACCTTGTTCCTGCTTCACCTGTACCAGTACCTGGACAACACGCACAATATTGTCTGTAAAATGCTCCCATGTAGCCGCATCGTCGATATCTACCCACGCTTTATAGGACAGAGGGCTGGTGGAAATACTGCCCTCCATGTCATCGGGGAGTAAATTCTTCAGGATATCTACCAGGCGTAAGGTATAAGCCACACGTTCCTCTGTACGCCAATCGGGAGTGTGAACCTCTGACTTTACTGGTTGCCCATGAAACAGACCATAGGGAAAGCCATTGAGTGTAAAAACATAGAGGTTATGGTCCCGCAGAAAGTCCTGGAACCGTTGGAGGGCATCACGCTGCAAAAGTTCGCAACTCTCACTATTTGAGAGCCGCAGACCAATGCCAAATTTTTTCCCAGGTGCAAGCCGCTCTTGCAGTGGAAGGACATAGTGTTGAAGGTTATTAAACACCTCGTCCCATCCATTGCCTGGATGAATATTCGTACAATAGGTCAGGTGAAAGAAATCATCAGTCCCTATCTGCATAGCTTTTCTCTTCTCTACTCGCTCGTTCCTGATAACTACAGGCTGTTTACCTGCGCAGGTGTCAAATGGAACTTTGGTGATTGACTCAGAAACGCAATTGGATTGTCATAGACAATTTTACGGATAAGTGCTTCATTATGTCCACGTCGCCGCATTTCCAGGACAAAGTGTGGAATCGCAGTAGGCAAGCTCGGCCCCCAATCACATGCTGAGGCAACGCAGATACGTTCACTGCCATACATCTCGATCATGTCTACAGCACGCGCCGCCGAGGTTTTCGTCTGTGGATAGAGTGTGAGACCAGTCCAGAAGCCATGATCAAGAATCATTTGAATGGTATGCTCCTCCGCGTGATCAACCATGACACGTCCCGGCTCAATACGATTGTCTGTTGCAAGCGTATCGGTGATCACCTTGGTTCCTTTGTACTTGTCTTCCAGGTGAGGCGTGTGAATGTGGATAAGCTGCTGATACTGCACCGCCAAATTCACATGGTCGACGAAGGTCGCAAGTTCGTTGCGCGTCACGCGGTTCAGTCCAATCTCGCCAATGCCGAGTACGTTAGGTTGATCAAGGAATTGTGGAATCAGATCGAGAACCTTTTGCGTCAGCTCTCTGTCTTCACCCTCCTTTGGGTTGAGGCATAACCAACAATAATGCTGAATACCGTACTTGGCTGCTCGTGCTGGCTCGAAATTAGTCAAACGATTGAAGTAATCCGCGAAGACAATCGGTGACAGGCGATCAAAGCCCGCCCAGAAGGCAGGTTCCGTGAGAGCAACGCATCCCGTGAGTGCCATCTACTCATAATCATCGGTAGTCCGAGAAACCATGTGTGCGTGAATGTCAATATATTTCATTGCTTCACCTCATTCCTACCTTGATCAAATGCTCCAAACGCGCTTTTGCGATCCAACTGATGAAGTAGTTCAGTTGTCGGGTCACTGAAGATCATTTGAACGTTATAGACACGACCAGAAGTATCCGCACTCAAGGCTTGTAATGCTTGTCGCATGGCTACCATACGGAAATCATCGTTGGCATTGTGTTCAGCTGAGCGATCCATACGATCTAGAAACGCAGCTACATCAAGCAGTTTCGCTCGAATTTCCATAAAATATTCATCAATTATCTGCTGCTGTGTAAGTGGACAGGTCTGTTCCTGTGCGCTCATCTTGTTCCTCCATCTCATGATGTAAATGATAGTCCTTAAGGAGTTCAATGCTCCTCTTCATAATCTCTTCATCTATCAAGTGTACTTCGATGCCATGCCCAATACTCTTGAGCAGCATAATAGTGAGTTCTCCCCCGAGGTGCTCCCTAAACTCACGCAAACCAGTAAGAATGCATCGTGGGTCATCCGGTTGATGAATATATGCCTGAAGTTCGTTGGCATAGCAGGTAAGGTCGAGTGTCGAGAAAAGTTTGAGAATACGCTGCCAATCACTTTGTGGCAGCAAGCCCACAAGGTAGGAATAGGTCGAATCAAGCGCGATACCAATGGCGACGGCCTCTCCATGACGCAGCGTGTAGTCCGAGAGTTGTTCCAACTTATGCGCCGCCCAGTGTCCAAAGTCCAAAGGACGTGAAGACCCCAATTCAAAGGGGTCGCCATTGTTGGCGATGTGGTCGAGATGCAAGTGCGCACAGCGGTAGATGATCTGCTGCATCACTTTCATATCCCGTTTAACAAGTTGATGTGCCTGCTGCTCTATCAGAGTGAAGAATGTACCATCTTTGATCAGTGCCACCTTGACCGCCTCAGAGAGACCGTTGAGCCAGTCACGTTTGGACAACGTGGTCAGGAAATCCGCGTCGTTGAGGACGGCAAATGGTGGCGCGAATGTGCCGAGGAAGTTCTTCTTTCCAAAGGCATTAATGCTATTTTTGACTCCTATTCCTGAGTCATTCTGAGCAAGCACCGTCGTTGGAATACGAACGAGTCGAACTCCACGATGCGCTGTTGCTGCTGCATAACCTACCATATCGATCACAGCACCACCTCCAATTACTACAACGAAGGAATGCCGACAAATGCCATACTGATGAATAGCTTCTTGAATGGTCAGAACATTCTCCGAGTCGTTTTTCGCATGCTCTCCACCCTCAATAACCAACGGTGGACAGACAAGGTGAAGAGAAGAAGGGTACTGCTGACAATAGGTGTGAATGTCTTCTAGCAGACTAGGATGCTGTTGCGCGACTCTACGATCAACGACACAAAGGAAGTCTGTAGCAAGTTTTCTGTCGTCGTCACTGATCACATTTAGGAAGAGGACGTTGTCATGCGCGAAGAGATGCTCTGTGAAATGGACTGAATAGCGATACGTTACATGAACAACTTGATGAATAGATTCCATATAATATATTAAGCTCCTGAACAGGAGGTATCTATGTGACAGGTATGTCAACGATTCTCCATGCCAAATAACGCCGATTGGAAGCGAGCGTAGTCATCGCACAACGATGAAACGTTCCCCTACCAATACAAAAGAAAAAGACTTTCCAAGTACCATAACCGACTGGGAAGACGAACACGTAATATTCAATGCCAGATACTTCTATCATATCTTACTCTTCCAATAGGCGAACAAGTAAAGGACATGTGACTTATTGGTTAAATATGTGGAAGAGTGAAAACAGTGGCAATTGAACAAGGAAAAGAATGCCGTGTCAAGTCAACTGAAAATGTTACCGAATGATGATGGTTCCCTCAATTGAAAATGTTACCAGAGGGCGGTACGCGCCTCCCTTCCCACCCTCCCCTGCCAGTTCATCCGTCTGCCGCCTCT
>JAABUZ0100002323.1_pt1 | contig 32077 bp, 37 predicted proteins | sample 5562091 | NCBI WGS metagenome assembly JAABUZ01 (sample SAMN12813069, study PRJNA571459) | rock metagenome | isolation source: Antarctica rocks | place: Antarctica: Victoria Land, Linnaeus Terrace sud | collected 2015-12-21
CGCCCATCAGCTCCTGGACGACGCTCGCACCCGCCGGATCGGGATCGGACGGGGGTGGAAGCTCTACGGCGAGGCGATCGATACGACTGATCATGGGTTCTCCTTCGGAGGTGGTGGGGCGGGCGCCCTGGCGGCACTTCTCTCCCCTTACCCCTTGGGACGACTTAGACTCACGCCCCTCGCACTGATCGTGACAACCGGAGAGAGATGCCCTGCTGGAGGGCTCGGCGAACGCCTTCGCGCCGTGGAAGCCGGTGCGTTAGGCGCTCGACTGGCGATGCTCACACGCCATCCTCACCGGCGGACGAGACGTGCTCGTCGGCCAGGTACCGCGGGGCCTCCTTGGCCCAGAAGCCCAGGGCGCTGGTGGTGTACCCGAGGTCGGCCAGCTGAGCGTCCTCGAGCGTCTTGCCACTCTCGGAGACCACCGTGTCCAGCACCCGCTCGGCGTTGTCCAGACCTTGGCCAGCCAAAGTCGTGTGTTCAGCTAGATCCTCACCGCACCAGCCGCGTCGAGCGTCCACCCGGGGTTGTGGGCGACCTCCATACGTACCCGTCAGGATCGGCGAAGGCTCCTGATGTACACCCCACTCGGCACGCGCCGCGGGTCGCAGGACAGTGCCACCGGCTCGCTCCGCCTCTGATAGGACAGCGCCGACCTCTTCGGGCGAGCGGACGTTGGAGGCGAGCTCGATCCCCGGCGCGCCGTGACCGCCCAGGGCTGCCCACAAGCCGAGGACCATCCCGCCGGCTTGGAAGAAGCAGACCTCGTCGTCCGGCTGCTGGGCGCCCTCCCAGCCAAGCGCCTCATAGAACGAACGGGCCCGGGGCAGATCAGCGACACCAAGCGTTACGAGGCTGATGCGCTGTTCCATCTGATCAGGATCGCAGTTCGGTGGTGAACCGCTAGAGCGACGCTCCGCGTCCGCAGTGACGAACGACTACCCGGCCGGATCGAGCTGAATCGACTCGATCACCGGCGGATCCAGCGGACGGTCCTGCCTGCCGGCGGGCGAGGCCTCGATCGCGTCGACGGCGTCCATCCCGGCGCTCACGCGGCCGAACACGGTGTGCTTGCCGTCAAGCCACGGAGCGCCCTCGGTGGTGACGATGAAGAACTGCGAGCCGTTGGTGTTCGGTCCGGCGTTGGCCATCGCCAGCGCCCCTCGCACGATCTTGTGCTGGTTGAACTCGTCCTCGAAGGTGTACCCGGGCCCGCCGGTGCCGGTGCCCTGCGGACACCCGCCCTGGATCATGAAGTCGGGGATGACGCGGTGGAAGATGATCCCGTCGTAGAAGCCATCGGAGGCCAGCTTGCGGAAGTTGTCCACGGTCTTGGGCGCGTCTTCGTCGAAGAGCTCCAGCGCGATCGTGCCGTGACTGGTGTTCATGTGAGCTGTTGACATGAAGCTGAGCCTACCCGCCGGTCCCGTTCGGGATCCTCGCCAGCTCCACGGCGAGCCGGTGGCCGTGGACCTCGGTGCCGCTGACCTGCTCCACGACCCGCTCGGCCTCCGGCGCCGGGACCTCCAGCAGCGCGAAGCGCTCCAGCAGGCGGACGTTGCGCACCGCCTCGCCATCGAGGCCGGTGGCGGCGGTGATGGCGTGGATGATGTCGGAGGGCTCGAGCCCCGCCGCGCGGCCGCCGGAAACGATCAGCTTGCGCCCGGCCACGTCGGCCTCGGGGGTGGCGTGCGGCTTGCGGTGGCGCGGGGGCTTGGGCACGGGCGCCGTCGGGGCCACGTGCGCGTTCTCCACCCACGGGGCGAGCTTGACGCCGGCGTGGCGCTCGATGGCCTGGACCTCACGCAGCTGGCGCGGCTCGTAGAAAGTGATCGCCCGTCCGCTGCGACCGACCCGTCCGGTGCGCCCGATCCGGTGCACGTAGACGTCGGGGGAGGTGGGCACATCGAAGTTGATGACGTGCGAGATGCCGGAGATGTCCAGGCCGCGGGCAGCGACATCGGTGGCCACCAGAATTGGCACGCGCCCGCCCTTGAAGGTGATCATGACGCCGTCCCGAGCCCCTTGGCTCATGTCGCCGTGCAGCGCCTTGACGCCCATGTCCCGGTCGCGCAGCGTGCGGTACAGGCTGTCGCAGCGGATCTTGGTGCGCACGAACACAAGCGCTTGGTCGGGACGTTCTGCGCGCAAGACCTCCGCCAGCCGGTCGGTCTTGTCCTGCGGGCGCACCTCCAGCGAGAACTGCTCCACGGTGTCGACGGTCAGCGTCGCCGCCTTGACCTTCACCAGCACCGGGTCGTACAGGTACTGGTCGGCGAGCCGGCGGATCTCCGGCGGCATCGTCGCCGAGAACAGCGCCGTCTGGCGGCTGGACGGGGTCAGCGCCAGGATCCGCTCCACGTCCTCCAGGAAGCCGAGGTCGAGCATCTCGTCGGCCTCGTCGAGGACGACGAAGCGACAGGCGTTCAGCATCAGCGAGTGTCGCGAGATCAGGTCCTTGACCCGCCCGACGGTGCCCACCACGATGTGGCCGCCGGCGCGGAGCTGGGCCTGCTGGCTGCGGATCGGGGCGCCGCCGAAGACAGCCACCACGTCTACCCCCTTGGCCTTGCCGTAGGCCCGCAGCGCCTGGGTTACCTGGATGCAGAGCTCGCGCGTGGGCGTCAGCACGAGTCCCTGGACGTCGGCCTCGGTGGGATCGACGTACTGGAGCATCGGCAGCCCGAAGGCGGCGGTCTTGCCCGACCCGGTCTGGGCCTGGCCGATCATGTCGTGGCCCTCCAGGAGGGGCGGAATCGCCTCCTCCTGGATCGGGCTGGGCGTGTCGTAGCCGACGTCGCGCACCGCCTGCAGCAGGTCGGGCGCCAGACGGAGATCGGCGAAGGTGGTCATATGTTGGTGCGGCCCTCTACGAGCGGCGGCCCGCCGGAGCGGGCCGCGTCAGCAGTTTGCCTGTGTGTCAGCTAGATCGGCTGGACGTTGGCGGCATTTGGGCCCTTGGGACCCATCTCCGCCTCGTAGGAGACCTTGGCCCCCTCGGTAAGCGACCTGAAGCCGTTACCGGAGATGGCCGAGAAGTGCACGAACAGGTCCTTGCCCTGATCGTCGGGCGTGATGAACCCGTAGCCCTTCTCGTCGCTGAACCACTTGACGGTTCCTGTTGGCATGTTCCCTCCCGGGATGTCGTGTGCTGCGAAACGCGGGAGGTGCTCTCTTGGGGCAACAACTACGGACGCTGGCACTGATTGATCGGGCACTCGCCCGGATGTGGCCATTAGTGTAAACGGCTCCGCGGCAGAACAGGAGCCAGGGCTCACCCCTACCCTGACGGCGGTGAGCCCTGCAAGTGGTTCTGAAGGTCCCACCGGGAGGCTGCCGAGATGATCGTTGCTCTGGTGGGGGTCGTGGCGCTGGCGGCCGCCTGCCTGCAGGCCACCGCCGGGATCGGCTTCGCGCTGGTGCTGACGCCGGTCCTGCTGCTGCTCATCTCGCCGCCAGCGACGATCATCACGGTGACGGTGCTCGGGCTGGAGCTGAACCTGCTCGTGCTCTTCGCCGAGCGCCGTCGCCGGCAGGTGCTGTGGCGGGAGATCGCACCGATCGTGCTGGCGGCTGTGCCCGGGACCTTCGCGGGCGCGATGCTGCTCAGCGTCCTGTCGCGTCCCGTGCTGCAGGTGGGGGTGGGCGTGCTCGTGATCCTCGCGGCGCTGGTGCGTGCCCGCCGTGGGGGCGCCGTGGGCACGGCCGCAGCCGCGCCCGCGGCAGCCGAACCCGGGCCCGCGGAAGCGAGGTCGGAGGCCGGCGGCGCAGTGTTGGGGCAGCTGGCGCTCGGGCTGGCCACCGGAGTGCTCACCACCTCCACAGGGGTCAGTGGGCCCCCGCTGGCGCTGTGGCTGACCCAGCGCGGCCTCTCCCCGGCCCAGCTGCGCGACTCGCTCAGCGCCAGCTTCCTGGCCTTCCGGGCGGTGGGGGCGCTGGCGCTGGCGCCGCTGCTGCCCCGCGCGCACCTGAAGCTCTCCGCACTGCTCGCCGGCACGGCCTGCGTGCTGGCCGGGCACGCCATCGGCAGTCGCGTCTTCGCCCGGCTGCACTCGCTGCACTACGAGCCGCTGCTACTGGCGGTGGTGATCGTGACCGGTGTCGCGAGCCTCCTCGCCGGGGCCACCGCGCTGTGACCCCGCCGCGCCGGGAGCCGGCGAACGGCTCCCCGGCTTTATATAGTTCGGAACCGAAACTTTAGGACCCGAGCTACTCGGTCCGACCGACCGCGAGAGGACGAAACGAGTTGACTGACGCATCCGAGCGCATCCCCGCGTACGTCTGGCGCATCAGCGCCGTGGTGATCGTGGGATCGATCATGTCGATCCTTGACACCACGATCGTCAACGTCGCCCTGGCCACGCTGGGGCGGGACCTGCACGCGACGATCGCCGACATCCAGTGGGTGGTCACCGGCTACATGCTCTCGCTGGCGGCGGTGATTCCGGTCACCGGCTGGGCCGCACGGCGGTTCGCAGCCAAGCAGGTCTACCTGGTCTCGCTGGCCCTGTTCACCGCCGGCTCGGCACTGTGCGGATTGGCCAGCACCACCGAGGAGCTGGTCATCTTCCGCGTGCTCCAGGGGATCGGCGGCGGCATGATCCTCCCGATCGGTCAGCTGATGATGGCCGAGGCCGCGGGCCCCAAGCGCATGGGGCGCGTGATGAGCATCGTGGCCGTGCCGGCGATGCTGGCGCCGATCCTGGGCCCGACGATCGGCGGCTTGATCCTTGACAACGCCAGCTGGCATCCCTGGCGATGTTCTGCCTCGCCGCGGCGCTCTTCGGCGGGATGATCCTGCTACCGCTCTACTGGCAGGAGATCCGCCACGAGAGCGTCGTGGCCACCGGCCTGCTGACGGCGCCCCAGGGTCTGGGGGCGGTGCTGGCGATGCCGATCGCCGGGCGGCTGACCGATCGCATCGGGGGCGGGCCGCTGGCGCTCTTCGGGGTGAGCCTGACGGCGGTGGCGACGATCCCGTTCGCGCTGATCGGCGCCCACACCTCGATCGTGTGGCTGTCCTGCGCCATGGTTCTGCGCGGGGTCGGGATCGGCTTTGGCTTCATGCCGGCGATGTCGGCGGCCTTCGCCTCGCTGAAGCGGTCAGAGCTCGCTCACGCCACCCCGCAGCTGAACGTGCTCCAGCGCGTCGGTGGCTCGATCGGGACCGCGGTGCTGGCGGTGGTGCTGCAGCGCTCGCTGGTGGGTGCGCACACCCTTTCCGGGCAGGCTTCGGCCTACGGGACCGCGTTCTCGGCCTCGACGGCGCTGACCGCGCTGGCGACCGTTCCGGCGTTCATCCTGCTGCGCACCGAGCGCGCGGCGCGCGCCCTCAAGGGGGTGGCCGCCGATCCGCCGGAGGAGGTCCTCGCCGAGGTGGTGGCGGTGTGAGCAGCGAGGATCCGCTGACCCAGCTCGGACCGGCGTTCAAGGCCGCGACGGCAGCGGTGAGGCGGTTGCGCGGCCGTGAGCACCGCCACCGCGGCGAGCTCCGCGACGCCCAGTACTCACTCCTGTTCGGGCTCTCAAAGCGGGAGTGCCTGCCCTCCAGCGAGCTGGCCCACCTGGCCGACGTCTCCCCCGCCAGCGCCACGGAGCTGCTCGATGAGCTGGCCGACGCCGGACTGGTGGAGCGCTCCCGCTCGCAGAGCGACCGCCGCGTGGTGCTGGTCTCGTTGACCGCTCGGGGCCGCCAGCTGCTGGAGGAGCGACGCGCCGTCTACGAGCCCCGCTGGCGCGCGGCCTTCAAGGACTTCAGCGACGAGGAGATACGCGCCGCGGTGGCGGTGCTGGAGCGGATGCGGGGACTGTTTGAGGAGATGTCCGCAGAGCGCTGAGGACCAGGTCAGCGGAAGCTGATGCGCCCGTCCAGGTGCGGAGTCTGCTGGCGCGCGTCGCGCACGCCGAACTGGATCCCGGCCTGACCCGCGGAGGAGGCGAGCTCCACGGTCGCCGGCAGCAGGATCGGCTTGCGGAAGGCGGTCTCCACGGTGAAGGCCTCCGGCAGCCTCGGGGCCAGAGCTGCCAGGCAGCGCGCCTTGGTCCACATCCCGTGCGCGATCGCCGAGGGGAACCCGAACAGCCGGGCGCTCAGCGGATGCACGTGGATGGGGTTGTAGTCGCCCGAGACAGCGGCGTAGCGGCGTCCGAGGTCCCCGGGCAGCTTCCAGGTGGAGGTGGCCTCCAGGTCCTCGGCGGATGGCAGCTCGTCGCCGCGCCCCGAGCCATCGCCTGAACCCCCGCCGCGGCGCAGGTTGGTCGAGACCTCCTCCCAGACGAGCTCGTCCCCCACCCGCGCCTCGGTGCGCAGCGAGAACTGCTGACCGCGCGGATGTGGCTCCAGGGCGGCCGCCCACACCCGCAGCGACAGCTGCTCGCCGGCGCCGATGCGTCGGTGCTGGACGATCCGGTTGACGATGTGCACGAGCCCGATGGCGGGGAACGGAAAGCTCCCGCCGGTCATCAGCGACAGCTGGAGCGGGAAGGCCAGCATGTGGGAAAAAGTGGCGGGCAGCGTATCGCCGAGATCGAAGCCGCACACGCGGTCATACGCGGCCAGTCGCTGGCGATCGACCTCCAGGTCGGAGAGCGTCAGCGTCAGGTCGGGCAGCTCGCGCCCGGCTCCGCCCACGAAGGGGAGGCGAGAGGCTCCCGGAACCATCGCGGCGCCCGCGCGGGCGAACAGCGGCAGCATCCCCGGGGCGCCTGAGAGCTCACGCTCGGTCATCGCTCACGCCCCCAGCAGGCTCTGCCCGCACACGCGAACGACGTTTCCGGTCACCCCGACCGAACCCGGACTGGCACACCACGCGATCGTCTCGGCCACGTCGACCGGCAGCCCGCCCTGGGCCATGCTGTTCATCCGCCGTCCCGCCTCCCGGGTGGCGAGCGGCATCGCGGCGGTCATCTGGGTCTCGATGAACCCGGGGGCGACGGCGTTGATCGTGACGCCCTGGCCGGCCAGCTCCCCGGCGCGCGCCTCCACCATGCCGATCACCCCCGCCTTGGAGGTGGCGTAGTTGGTCTGGCCGGCGTTGCCGGCGATGCCGCTGATGGAGGAGACGGAGATGATGCGGCCGTTCTCCCGGATCGCCCGGCCGGATAGCAGCTCGTCGTCGATCCGCTCCTGCGCGATCAGGTTGATCCCCAGCACCATGTCCCACAGCTCGGGCTGCATCCGTCCGAGGGTCTTGTCCCGCGTCACCCCGGCGTTGTGCACGACAACATCGACGCCACCGTGGTGCTCGGTCAGATGAGAGGCGATCTGCGCCGGGGCGGCCTCCTCGGTGATGTCGAGCGCCAGCGAGGAACCGCCGATCGCACCGGTTACCTCGTCGAGCTCCTGGGCCTGCATCGGCACGTCGAGGCCCACCACATGAGCACCGTCGCGAGCCAGGACCTCGGCGATGGCCGCCCCGATGCCGCGGGAGGCGCCGGTCACGATGGCCACCTTGCCACTCAGTGGGCGCTCCCAGTCGAGCTCGGGCACCGCCACCGAGGCCGGGCTGATCCGGATCACCTGCCCGGAGACGTAGGCGGACTTAGGCGAGAGCAGGAACCGCAGCGTCGACTCGATCCCGGTCTCGGCCCCCGGGGCGACGTAGACCAGCTGGGCGCTCGCCCCGCGGCGCACCTCCTTGCCGATCGAGCGGGTCAGGCCCTCCAGGGCACGCTGGGCGGTAGCCGCACGCGTCCCGCCGGCATCCTGGGGCGGGGTGCCGAGGACGATCACCCGGCCCGACCGGCGCACGCGGCGGATCGTGGGGTGAAAGTAGGCCCAGGCCTCGTGCAGAGCAACGCTCGAGGCGATGCCGGTGGCGTCGAACACGAGCGCCTTGTAGGTGTGCTCGGCCGGAGCGGCGTCGGGGTTGAAGACCTTGGCGTTCAGCCCCGCGGCGGCGGCGGCGCTGCGCAGCTCGTCCTGCATCGCGGTGTGAACCTCGGCGCCGATCGCCGCCAGCACGCCCGCCAGCGCCGGCGCCAGACGTCCTTCGGGAGCCGCCCCGAGCAGCACCGGGCCGTGGATGACCGGCTGGCCCCACTCGTAGCGCTCGAGCCTCGTCGGCTGGGGCAGGCCCACCTGCTTGGAGACGATCCGTCCCACCGGGGTGTTGATCAGCTGCGAGTAACGGTCAGACATTGACGGCCTCCATGATCGCGGTGACACCGAGGCCGCCGGCGGCGCAGATAGAGATCAGGCCGCGACCCTCGGCTCGCTGCGAGAGCAGCTTGGCCAGGTTGGCGACGATCCGGCCGCCGGTGGCGCCGAAGGGATGGCCGGCCCCGAGCGAGCCCCCGGCCACGTTCAGCCGGTCGCGGTCGATGGCGCCGAGGGGCTGCTCACGGCCGAGGCGCTCGCGGCAGAAGACCGGGTCCTCCCAGGCTTTGAACGTGCAGAGGACCTGGGCGGCGAAGGCCTCGTGGATCTCGTAGAAGTCGAAGTCCTGGAGGGCCAGCGCGGCACGGTCGAGCATCCGCGGCACCGCGTAGGCCGGCGCCATCAGCAGTCCCTCCCGCTTGTGGACGTGGTCGACACCGGCGGTCTGGGCCTCGGTGAAGTAGGCCTGCACGGGGAGACCGCGCGCCGCCGCCCACTCCTCGCTGGCGAGCAGCACCGCGGAGGCGCCGTCGCTGAGGGGGGTGGAGTTGCCGGCGGTCATGGTCCCTTCGGGGCCACCGAACACCGGGCGGAGCTTGGCCAGCTTCTCCAAGCTGGAGTCCGGCCGCAGGTTCTGGTCACGCTCCAGACCCAAGAAGGGCGTGACCAGGTCACTTAGGAAGCCACCGTCGTAGGCGGCGGCGAGGTGATGGTGGCTGTGCACGGCGAGCTCGTCCTGCTCCTGGCGGCCGATGCCCCACTCCCGGGCCATTATCGCGGTGTGCTCGCCCATCGAGAGGCCGGTGCGGGGCTCAGAGTTGCGGGGGATGGCGGGCACGATCTGCTGCGGGCGGAGCCGGGCCAGGGCGCGCACCCGCTGGGCGTTGCTCTTGGCGCGGTTGGCCTGCAACAGGACCTGGCGCAGGTCCTCGTTGATGGCGATCGGGGCGTCGGAGGTGGTGTCCACGCCGGCGGCGACGCCTGAGTCGATCTGGCCCAGCGCGATCTTGTTGGCCACGAGGATCGTTGCCTCCAGGCCGGTGCCGCAGGCCTGCTGGACGTCGTAGGCCGGGGTCTCGGGCGCCAGCTTGGAGCCGAGCACGCACTCTCGCGTCAGGTTGAAGTCACGGCTGTGCTTGAGGACAGCGCCGCCCGCGACCTCGCCGAGTGCCTCGCCCTGGAGGTTGAACTTGCCCGCCAGGGAGTCCAGCGTATGGGTCAGCATGTCCTGGTTGGAGGCCCGGGCATAGGGTCCGTCCTGCCGGGCGAACGGGATCCGGATGCCGCCGAGCACGGCTACGCGTCGGGTTCTTGAGTTCATCGCCGATGCTCCTGGAGGTAGCTAGTTACAGCGCTGTAGCTTAGTCGCGGTGCCTGGTAGGTGCGGTCTGGCGGCTGAGTGCGGGGGCTAGTCGCCATCGGCTTTGGTGGCGGTGGCCAGGCCACCGCCGGCCGTGGCCCGACGCACGAGCGCCGGTGCCAGCACCCGCGCCGCCGCCGCGACCCAGTAGGGCCGGGGCACGTAGCGCTCGGGCTTGCCTCCGGGGCCGGCCTGCCAGATCGCCTCGGCAACCCGCTCCGGCGAGGAGACGATCCAGCGGGTGGCCCGCTTGGCGACCAGCTCCGCCGCGGGGAAGCCCTCGGTCTCCACGAAGCCGGGCAGCACCATGCCGACATGGACCCCGTGCTCACGCTCTTCGCCCAGGAGGGCGTCGGTCCAGCCCGCGAGCGCGTACTTGCTCGCCGAGTAGGCGCCGGACTTCGGCCTGGATACCCGTGCGGCGGTGCTGGCGACGTTGACGATCGCCACGCGCCGCCCGGGGCCGGCGGCGGCGCTCCGGCGCAGCAGTGGCAGCAGCTGCTCGGTCAGCCGCACCGGCGCCTCGAAGTTCAGCTTCATGTGGCGCTGCACGTTCTCCCACCCGGTGTCGCCGAAGCTCCCTCGCCACGCCGCGCCGGCATTGTTGACCAGCAGGTGAAGCCGCCCGTGCTCACGCTCCACCAACTCACGCACGCGGGCGGGGGCGTCGGGCTCGGTCAGGTCGAGCGCGATGGTGCTGGCGCCGCCCAGCTCCTCGGCCAGCACCCGCAGCCGCTCCTCCCGGCGGGCGACCAGCACCAGCCGGGCATAGGGCTCCCTCGCCAGCCGCCTGGCGGTGGCCTCTCCGATGCCGCTGGAGGCGCCGGTGATGAGGGCGACGTAGGGCTCGTTCACGGCGCGCAAGCGTATCCGCGATGACGTGGGATAGCGTTGCCGGCACCTTGTCCCAAAGCACCCTGGCCCTGATCACGGTCCCGTTCTTCACCGGGGCGATCGGCTACGTGACCAATTGGACGGGCGTCCTGATGCTGTTCTACCCCGTGCACTTCAGGGGCTGGCGGGCGCGCTGGCTGCAGTCGCTGGTCCACGTGCTGCCCCGCAAGCTGCAGCAGATCCCCGGGATCATGGTCGGCGGGATCGGCTGGCAGGGAATCGTCCCTTCGCGCGCGGCCAAGCTGGGCAGCCTCTCCGTGGACGTCGGCATCGCCAAGCTCGGAACCCCGCGGGAGTTCTTCAATCGCCTGGAGCCGGAGCGGATCGCCGAGCACATCGCGCAGAGCATGCGAGGCGAGATCCGCGACCTCGTCGACCGGGTGATGCGCCGTGAGCGGCCGCGCCTGTGGAACGACCTCCCCCGCCAGCTCAAGGAGCTCGTCCACCAGCGCGTGGAGCGCCAGTTGGCCGAGATCGTGTCGGACCTCACCGACCAGATCGCGCAGAACATCGACCAGCTCGTCGACGTCAAGCTGATGGTGATCAAGCGCTTCGATCCGGAGCTGGCCAACCGGGTGTTCCTCGACATGGGCCGCCGCGAGCTCAAGTTCATCCAGAACTTCGGCTTCTTCTTCGGCTTTGCGCTGGGGATTCCGGTTGCGGCGGTGACCCACTTCGTACCGGCCTGGTGGCTGCTGCCGATCCTGGGGGTGATCGTCGGCTACATCACCAACTGGGTGGCACTGTGGATGATCTACGAGCCCCCCGAGCCGCGGCGTTACGGCCCGGTCCGCTTCCAGGGCCTGTTCGTCCGCCGCCAGCCGGAGGTCGCCGACGTGTACGCGCGGATCGTGGCCGAGGAGATCATCACGGTGGCGAACTTCGGCGGCGAGCTCCTGCACGGCCCGCAGTCAGACCGGACCCGGATCCTGATCGAGTCCGCGATGCAGCCAGCAATCGACCGCGCCATCGGCCCCGCCGGACCCGCGCTGCGGGTGGCGCTGGGGACCCGTGACTACGAGTCGCTGCGCCACGCGCTCGCCACCGAGCCGGTCGAGACGATGATGGCTCCGCTCGCAGACCCCGAATTCAGCGCGAGCCAGAGCCAGACCATGCGTAAGCTGATCGCAGAGCGGATGCGAGAGATGACACCAAGCGATTTTGCCCAGATGCTGCGGACTGCGACCCGGGAGGACGAGTGGCTGCTGCTGCTGCACGGGGCCGTGCTCGGCTTCGCCGGCGGAATCGTGCACGCGCTCGTGTTCGGGTGAACGATGACCGAGCCGCCACCCCCCAACCAGGAGCCACCCCCCAACCGGGAGCTGAGCTTGATCGACTCGCTGCCCGGCCTGGCGCGCCAGGCCGCGGACGCGGGGGTGCGGACGGCGTGGTGGAGCCTGGCGGTGTCGCTGCGGGTCGGGACCCGGCTGGCACGGGTGGCGCTGGACCCCGGCGCGGCCGTGGAGCTGGCCCAGGAGTTCAGCACCGGCATGCGGGGCTATGCGCGTGAATTTCTGGGGGTGTCCGATCTCGACGATCGCGTGCGGCAGCTGGCGCCGCCGGCGGGCACCTTCTCCCGGCGCGGGCAGCGCAACGGCTCAGAGCCGGAAGCGGTCTCCCTGCGGGTGCACGGCGCCGAGCTGCTCCGCCAGGCCGCTGACGTCAGCACCGAGGACAGCATCCATCCCGCTTACGCCCGGATCCTGGCCGAGCTGGCTCCCGACGAGGCCAGGATCCTGCGCCTGCTGTCGCTGGAGGGGCCGCAGCCGCTTGTGGACGTGCGGGCGGCGAACCTGATCGGGGTGGGAGCGCAGTTGGTGGCGCCGGGGCTAAACATGGTCGGGCCCCAGGCCGGTCTGCGCTACCGCGACCGCGTCCCGGCCTACCTCAACAACCTCGTGCGGGTGGGCCTGATCTGGGTCAGCGACGAGCCCCTGCGCGATCCGCTCGTCTACCAGGTGCTGGAGGCCCAGCCGGACGTGCTGGGGGCCATCAAGCGGACCTCACGCGCCAAGGTCGACCGTCGCAGCATTCGTCTGACGGACTTCGGGCGGGACTTCTGCCGCGTGTGCCTGCCGCTGGACACCGACGAGGTCGACGCCCTGACCGCCGACGAGAGCTGAGCGGCTACCCCAGCTCGGACTTCAGCGCGAAGTACAGCGCGGGGAACGGCTCCTGGCGGCGGGGGACCCTGACCAGCATCTTGCCGAGGTTCGCGCCCGGCACGATCTGCACGAGCTCGTCGCGATCTGGCGGATCAGCAGCCGCGGGTTGGAGCTGACGCTGCTGTAGTCGATCACCAGCACCTCGACGGACGGGTCCAGCTCGCCGGCCTCGACATAGGTGGTGAAGTCGAACCCGGTGCGCCCCAGCGGCGAATCGCTGGTGGAGTACAGCGGCCACAGCAGCTTGGACGGCACCACCGCGCTCTTGGTCAACGTGTTCTCGCCCCGGTTCTCCTCGGGGTAGAGCTTCTTGCCCAGCCAGGGCATCCAGGCGTTGGTGACGGTGCCGAAAAGCTTGTCGGCTGACGGGTTCATCGTCCACGTGACGAGGGTTCCTCGGTCTGGATCCAGCTCCACGCCTGCGCCCGCGCGCCCTCGGGATCATGCGCCGCCTGCTCGCGCAGTGCCGCCACCCGCTCGCCGACGGCGCCGGCCAGCACTGTCGTGCTCCCGCCCCGGCCCTTCGCCGGAGCCTCTGTCGCCTCTGCCATCTCGCTCTCCCTTGCTCGTTGCTGGGCGATGCTACCCGGGGCGTCCCTCGCGCACATGGGTCGCCGAAGGGATGGCGCGGACGATACCCCGGGTCACTTGCGCGGCCGCCGATTCTCCGGGACGCTTCCCGCATGTCCAAGCTCCAGGTGACCCCGGAAGCCGTGGCCGAGGTCTCCGGCCGGCTGAGCGGAATCTCCGGTCACGTCCAGGAGCTGCACGGGCAGCTTGCCGGTCACGCCGAGGCCGCCCATGGCACGCCAGCGGAGGGCGCGGTCGGCTCGCTGATGGGCCACTGGGCGCAGATGCTGCCGCTGTACGCGCTCGCCGGCGATCGGCTCGCCGGAGCCGTCGGGGGGGCGGCCGAGGGCTACCGCCGCAGCGACGGCGCCGTCGCGGACGCCGCCGCTGCCTCCAAGCGCCAGGGCTCCCGGCCATGACGGGGACGTCCGCCAGCGGCGTGCAGGTGGCCAACGGAGACCCCGGGGGCCTGTTCCAGGCGGCGAGCTGGCACACGAACCTGGCCGAGGGGCTGGACACGCACGCCCGCATGATCGCCGACACCGCCGCATCGGTGGCCCCCTCATGGGAGGGTGAAGCGGCAGCCTCCTACCAGTCGCTGTCGAGCATCGTCGCCGCCCACTTCCGGGTGGCCTCAAGCCGGGCCCACACCGCGGCGGCGACCCTGCGCCACTACGCGACCGAGCTGCAGCGCTGCCAGCGCGAGGGCCTGCAGGCGATGCACCAGGCCGAGCACTGGCTCGCGGAGGTGCACACCTGGACCGCCCGCCTGGCCACGGCGACGACCGCGGTCACGACCGCTCAGGGCGAGGTGACGGCCGCCCAGGCACAGCTCACGGGCGCCGGTGCCATGGGGGCCAAGGGCGCCGGGCTGGCCGCGGCGGCGGCAGCCCGGTTGCGAACCGCCCAGGACGCCCTGACGCGGGCGCAGGCCGAGCAGCGCCGGGCCCAGCACGAGCTGCAGAACGCCCAGCACCAGCTCACCCATTGGCAGCATCGCGGCGAGCAGCTGTGGCACGAGGCGCAGATGGCCGCCGTCCAGGCCACCGGCGAGCTTGAGCCGCTCAGCGTGCCCGCTCCCCCGCTGGCCGGAGCCACCGTCAGCGTGAGCAGCGATCCCTTCTCCAGCTTGCTGCCCCAGACCGGGTGGGACTGGGCCGGGATCGGCATTGGGGGAGCGTCCGGGTACTGGGCGACATGGTCCGGCGAGCAGCGCTGGGCGACCTTCGAGGAGAGGAGGCCCCTCGCTCGCCGGCTCTACCGCGCGCAAGGCATCAGAGACAGCGTCCTTCAGCCCCAGGAGGCACGCCAGGCGGCGGCCACCGAAGCCCAGACCCTGGAGCCACGGGTCAGCTCATTGGCGACGAAGGTGGAGGCCCTCGCGCGCGGTGAAAGCGCCGCCACCTGGGCCGCCGGGTTTGGACTTGGAGGGGTGGTGGACGGCGTCGGGCATATGCTCCACGGCGACGGCGTGGTCAAGTCCACCGAGGATGGTGCGGCCTCGGCCGCCTTCGGTACCGCCGGGACCATCGGTGCCGTGGCACTCTGCGAATCGAACCCAATCACCGCGTGGGCGGGCGAGCTCTGTGGGGCGGCGGGCGGCGCCGGCGGGAGCTGGTTTGGAGACAAGGTAGTCGGCCCTCTGATCAACGACCTTTGAGGAGAGTCCCTCTCACGTCAACGTCAAGCAGCATCGCCGCAATCGTGATGTTCAGCCTCTTTGGGGTCCTGGTGGTGGGCAGCTGCTACGCCGCCGTAACCGGCTGGCGGGGGCCCTGGCCGCCCTCATCACGCTCACCCCTCTCGCCCGAGCGACGCGACGACATCCGCCGCCGGGCCCCCGCGGGTGCGGTCGTTCTCACGATGGGGGCTGTCGCCGGGCTCATCGACGGGATCTGGGGCCACCACGCGAAAGGCGCCAAGATCGCGATCACCATCACCATCGCCAGCGCCGTGGGTGGAACCTTATTGTCGATCGCCATCCACTACTTCCACCGGCCCAGCTGGGCAATCCCCCCCGACTTGCGCGATCCTCCCCGCAACCCACGGCGCGGACGGGCGGGCGGGTAGCGTGACTCTCCTTCCGGCAACCGTCGCCCTTCGCGACGCCGTGATGCTCTCACTGGCGTGGCGCTGATGATTACAAGCTGGATCATGAGCTGGAGGGTCTGGCACTGAGCGAACATCCGCGCGCGCTCGGCCTACTCGCCGCAGCAGCAGCTACAGCCCCGCCGGAAGCTGCCGCCCGCGACCGCAGGGCTAACCGCAGGGGTCGCAGTCAGCGTCAACCACCGAGGACGGCCCCCCTGGGCGGTCCCGCCGGACCTGCGCGACCCGCCACGTCACGAGTAACCTGGCGCTCACCGGAGCCCCCGCCGCGCCCGCAGCGCCAGCTCCAGCTCAAAGCGCTCGTCGGGGTCCTCGATCGCCGCGCCTAGGAGCTCGCGGAGCTTGCCCACGCGGTAGCGCACCGTCTGCGGGTGCACGTGCAGTTGTGCCGCCACCGCCGGCGTGTGCCGCTGATGGGCCAGCCACGCCTGCAGCGTCTCCAGCAATCGCTCGCGCTGCCCCGCGGGAAGGCCGTCCAGCGGCGCCAGCCGCCGGGCGACCAATAGCCGCGCCAGGCGCTCGTCGCCCAGCAGCACCATCTCCGCCAGGTGACCCTCCACCGCCAACGGCCGCTCGTGCGCCAGCACCCCGGCTTGCATCATCGCCAGCGCCGAGCGGGCCCAGCGCAGCGAATGGTGGGCGTCCCTCGGCGCCATCGCGGGACCGAGCGCCGACGGCGCGCCGACCTGGGCCACCGCGTTGCGTAACCCCTCCGCCCGACCGGGGCCGGCCGGATCGGGCAGGACCAGCCACGACGCCTCCCCACCAGTCACCACGAGCACATCGGCATCGAGCTGGCGGGCCACCGCGGCCGCCGCCTCGCCGGCCACCGCCAGTACCGCCAGCTCCCACGGAAGCGGCCAGCGCGCCTGCCCGGCAGCCCGTTGCAGCGCCTCGGGGTCGTGGTCCTGAGGGTCGAGCAGCAGAGCCCCCAGGCGCCGGCGGCGGCGTTCCCGATCACCGGCCTCGTCGGACTGGATCCGCAGGTAGCCCTCGACCACGTCGGCGGCGAGGGCGTCGCTGTAGACGAAGATGCCCTCAGCCAGCGCGACCACGGCGGAGGTCTCGATTCCCACCTCTCCGGCCACCTCGGCCGCCGCTCGCCACGCGGCCCGGGTGCCGGTGCGAAACGCCGCTCGGAGGCTGTCCAGGCTGCGGCCGGCCTGGAACTCCGCCTCCCCGAGGCGCCGCCACACCTCGTCGGTCGCCTGCGCGGGCGCCTCCCCCCGCTCGGCGGCATCGAGGAAGCTGGAGAGAGCCTGCTCGATTCCGAGGCGGATCCCGATCCCGGAGGGGTCGCTCAGCGCCTCGGCGTAGACGGTGCTCTCAGCCGAGATCGCCGCGATGATGCTCTCGGCGAGCCGGGGCACGGCCGCCCGCACCGCCGCCACCGTCACCGGAGACAGCCACTCCGGCGACCACGGCTGCAGCGTCATTGTCATATCTTGACAAAACAGACGGTCGAGGACGTTGGCCTAGGGCGTAGAGGTGTGCTCTGGGTCAGCGTAGGTTGCGTACATGACCGCTACTGCCCCCCGCCGGCGCAGCATCACCGAGACCCACGCGCGCATCGCGCAGCTGGGCTGGGATGCCGACTACCACGAGCCCGTGACCAGGTACCCGACGCGCTACCGGTTCCCGAACCAGGCCAAGGACCCGATGAAGCACATCATGCGGGAGTACCTGCCGATGGAGCTCGAGAAGGACGATCGCGTCTACGGGGGCTTGGACGCAGCGGTCCGAGCCGCCATGCCCAGCAAGGCCAACGAGCGCTGGCTGGAGATCCTCAAGCCGTTCGTCACCGTCACCAATTTCGCCGAGGTCGGTGCCGGACGCTGCATGTCGATGCTGATGAGCGCGGTCCCCAACAACGAGCTGCGCAACGGCTACCACGTGCAGTTCGTCGACGAGATCCGTCACACCGGATTGCAGATGTCGCTGGCCCGCTGGTACGCCAAGAACGTTCCCGACCCGGCGGGATGGAACCTGGGACCGAAGGCGTTCTCCGGCTCGGTGCTGACCAACCCCGGGCTGAACATGTTCAGCCACTTCATGGTCGGCGACCCCATCCAGTGCGCGCTCACGCTCCAGGTGGTGGCCGAGACGGCGTTCACCAACGTGGTGTTCGTAGCGCTGCCCGACGTGGCCGCGCGCAACGGCGACTTCACCCTGCCGACCACCTACCTGAGCGTGCAGTCCGACGAGGCCCGCCACATCTCCAACGGCTACGCGACCCTGCTGACCGTGCTCCAGGACGACCACAACGCGCCGCTGATCGAGCGCGACCTGCAGCAGGCCTTCTGGATCAACCACGCCTTCATCGACACCTTCGCCGCTGTGGTGATGGAGTACTTCTCCAAGGATCGCTCAGACCCCGAGAGCTACGTGGACAAGTGGGACCGATGGGTCCGCGACGACTGGCACCGGGCCTACGTGATGAAGCTCGGCAAGCTCGGCCTGGACATCCCCACCGACATCTTCGACCGTGCGCGCGAGCGGCTGGTGGCCGGCATCCACCATCGCCACGCGATCCTGGCTTTTGCCGCCTGGCCGCTCTCGTTCTGGCGCTTCGATCCGCTCGACGAGCGGGACTTCGAGTGGTTCGAGTCCAAGTACCCGGGCTGGTACGCGGAGTACGGCTCCTTCTGGGAGGCCTACCGGCGCAACACCGACCCGGGCTCGCCGTTCCTGCCGCTGGACTTCATCAACATGGCCCCGCCTTTCTGCTGGACCTGCCAGGGGCTGTGCGTCTCAGAGCCCGATCGCCGTCACCGCACCGCTCGCGACGGCACCGGAACGCCCCGGACCCGCTTCTACTGCTCCTCCGAGTGCGAGTGGCTGGACGTGTCCAACCCGGGCCGCTACACCGGCGATCGCAACTACCTGGACCGCTACCACGGCTGGGAGGCCAGCGAGGTCGTCCGGGACCTCGGCTTCGTCCGGGCCGACGGGGAGACGATGATCGGACAGCCGCACCTGGAGCGCGAGGGGCGCTGGAAGCTGGCTGACCTGCGCAAGCACAACCTGGAGTTCACCTCGCCCAACATCCGCGTGGCGCACGAGCTGGGCCTGCCCTCCGGGGACTGGAGCGGCGGCGCGGCATGAGCCACAGGGTCCGCTTGGAGCCGGTCGGGGAGGAGATCACCTGCGAGGCCGGCGAGACGGTGCTGGAGGCCGCCTTCCGCCAGGGACTGAACCTCGTCTACGGGTGCCGGGAGGGCCAGTGCTCGGCCTGCAAATGCTTCCTGCTAGAGGGCGAGGCGGCGCTCAAGCGCTACTCCAGCTTCGCCCTCTCGGACTCCGAGCGCTCAGGCGGCTACTCGCTGATGTGCCGCGCGATGCCCGAGGAGGACCTGGTCGTGGAGCTCCTACACTTCGATCCCGACAACCTCCGCCTGGAGCACGCAATCGGCGACGGCGAGGCGACGGTCGAGGCGGTGCAGGAGCTGACCACCGCTATCACGCGCCTGGTGCTGCGCAGCGAGCGATTCGACTTCACCCCCGGCCAGTACGTCGATCTGCACGTTCCCGGCGCGCAGGACGGCGCCCGGCGCTCGTTCTCGATGGCCAACCTGCCGGCGGAGGGGCTGATGGAGTTGATGATCAAGCGCTATCCCGGGGGGCGCCTCTCGGGAATGCTGGAGGGCCAGATCCAGCCCGGCGACAAGCTCGGCTTCACCGGTCCCTACGGCGCCTTTCGCCTGCGGAGCTCCGCGCGGCCGATCCTGATGATCGCCGGCGGCTCGGGGATGGCGCCGATCCTCTCCGTCCTGCGCCAGCTGGCGGTCGAGCACTGCCAGCGGCCGGTCCGCTTCTTCTACGGCGCCCGCACCGAGCGTGACCTGTTCGGAGCGGACGAGATCGCGCGGCTGGGCGAGGAGCTCACCGACTTCCGCTTCACCCCCGTGGTGGAGCGGTTCGTGCACGAGGTTGTGGACGAGTACCTCGGCAGCGGCGAGCTGAGCGCGCCCGAGGTCTACATGTGCGGGCCGCCACCGATGGTCGAGGCCGCCGAGGCGATGCTCGTGGACGGGCACGGAATCGACGAAGCTCAGATCTTCACCGACAAGTTCACCACCTCGGCCGACGCCGCCGCGGGAGGCGCGAGCGGCGACGCCGTGGCGGAACCGGTCAAGCGCGTGGAGGGGGCGGCCCCGGCCGCGCCCGCCGCCGATGAGTCCGAGCGGGACTTCGCCTGGTACGTCCCGCAGCGGCGTCGGGCCAGCCTCTACGAGGACGTCACGATCGACACCCAGCCGTCGATCCACCGCCACCTGAATCGCGGCTGGCCGGTCTCCTTTGCCGACGGCCGGGGCACCTGGAACGACGACTCCACCGCGCTGCGCTCGCTCGACTGGTACGCCTTCCGGGATCCGGGCCAGCAGTGGGAGCGGCCCTACTACCAATCCGCCAGCGCCCTGGAGAACCAGATCGAGGGGACCCTGCGCTCCGCCGCCCAGGAGGAGCTGCTCGCCGACTTCGCCCCGGAGTGGGTGGAGTTCCTGCGTCAGCACCTGCAGGTGCCGGCCTTTGTGGAGCACGGGCTGTGGTTCGCGCTGGCGACGATCGGGCGCGACTGCCTCTCGGATTCGGTGGCCACATGCGTGTGCCTGCAGGCGGCGATGAAGCAGCGCTCCGCACAGGCGCTCGTGCTCTACGCGATGGACCTCGAGCGCCACCACGGGCCCTTCCCGATCGAAGATGCCCGCCGCCAGTTCCTGCGCGAGCCACGCTGGCAGCCGGTGCGGCGCTATCTGGAGCGCCTGGCCGCCACCCGCGACTGGGGCGAGGTGATCGTGGCCGCCAACGTCTGCTTCGAGCCCCGGGTGGGGACGCTGCTCCGGCGTGAAGTGGGGAGCCGCTTGGCGGCGGCCCGCGGGGACACGGTCACGCCGGTGCTGGCGCGGGCGGCCACCGAGGAGTGGGAGTGGGCCCGGGGGTGGACGGCGGAGCTGATCCGGATGCTGCTCGGCGACTCCGAGCACGGCGAGCACAACCGCGAGACGGTGCAGAGCTGGCTGACCTCGTGGGAGCCGGAGGCGATCGAGGCCTCCGAGGCCCTGGCCGAGCTGGCCGGGGTGAGTACCGGGAACCTGCAGAGCTATGCCGACCGTCTGCTGGAGCAGACCGAGATCCTCGGCGCCCCGGCGGCGCAGCCGGCGGCGCCGGCCCAGCGGCGGGTGCGCCCACCCCGAGCGCGACGGCCCGCGGCCGCGCCGGCCAGCGATGCCGCCTCCGCGGGCGACGGCGCAGAGGACAGCTTTGACTCCGTGGGCATCGTCATGGCCAAGAGCGCCGAGGGCGACGCCGTGGCGGAGATCCTGCGCCGCCGCGACGGGATCGAGGTCATCGAGCAGCCGTCGTTCTGGGACATCCGTGCCCAGACCCGGCTCGCGATTCCCTACGCGGAGGTCTCCGAGCAGCTCGGCTACGAGATCGACGCGTACTCGATCCAGCACGAGATGTCGACCCACTATGGCCGGATGGTCACGACCGACGACGCGCTGATGCTGTTCTCGGACCCCACCGAAGCGATGGAGCACCTGATGTCATGAGTCGTCCCCGTCTGCAGGCGCTGAGGCGAGCGGGCGGCGAGCGCGTGGCCGAGCTGACCACCGGCGCCGTCCCGCAGGCGGCGCTGATCCGCGCCGTCGCCACCGCGCTGCCGCGGCGCTTCGATGCAGCGGGGGCCCTGGACCTGGAGGCGACCCTGGAGCTGCGTCTGCGTGACCCGCACGGGGGACCAGCGGCGCCCCTGGCGTTGCGCATCGACCACGGCCGGCTGTCGGTGACCCCGGGGCCGGCCGCCGGGGCGGGAGCGGCCGCCGAGTTGGCCGCCGAGGACATGATCCGCCTGGTGGCGGGCTCGGTCGGCTGGCCGGAGCTCATCTCCAGCGGGCGGATGACGCTCTCAGGCGACCCGTTCCTGGCGCTGCGCTTCCCCGGCCTGTTCCGGCTTCCCGCGGGAAGCTGAGACACCCGGAGCCGCCACCAGCGCCCCCCCCGGGCAATCGGCGCAGCTGACGCGCCGGCGCGGGTTGCTGATCCCCGCTAGGGCGATCATCCCGCCGAGCATCGCCAGCGCCCCGGCGATCGCCATGCCGGTGCGAAACGCGTGCACGGAGGCATCGACGAGCGCGCCGCGCACCACCGGCCGCTCGGTACTCGGCACCCCGGCGGGGTCGATCACCAGCGGGCGCGAGCGGGCCGCGAGCACCGCCGCGCGCGCGGGTGCGCTCAGCGGCTGCGAGCGCAGGTCGTGGTCCAGCCGGGCGCCGAAGCTCGCCGAGACCACGGCGCCGAGCGCGGCGATCGCCAGCAGCCCCGCCATCCGGGACACGGCATTGTTGACCCCACTGGCCAGGCCCGAGTGCCCGGCCTGGACCGAGGAGAGCACCGTGGCCGTGAGCGGCGCCACGGTGATCGCCATCCCCAGCCCGAACACCGCGATCCCGGGCAGGATCTCGGTGAGGTAGCTCGGGCGGGCGCCGGCGCGCAGCAGGAGCAGCAGACCGCCGCCGGCGACCAGCGGGCCGGCGCCCATGAACAGGTGGGGGCCGAGGCGGTCGGCGAGGGTACCGAAGCGTCGCGACAGCGTGAACATCAGGATCGTCAGCGGCAGCAGCGCCGTGCCCGCCTCCAGGGGGGTGTAGCCCCCAACCTGCTGGACGTAGAGGACCACGAAGAAGGTCGCGACGCTCAGTCCGGCGTACAGGCACAGGGTGGTGAGGTTGCCAACGGTGAAGTTCCTCACCGAGAACAGGCTGAGCGGCATCATCGGCTCACGTGCGCGCCGCTCCCAGGCCACGAAGGCGGCCAGCAGAGTTACGCCGGCAAGGAGCGGGATCAGCACCCCGGCGTCGCCCCACCCGAAGGTCGGCTCCTCGATCAGCGCGAACACCGGTCCCGCCAGCCCCAGCGCGCACAGGATCGCACCGGGGAAGTCGACGCGCCCCCGGGAGTGGCGGTCATCGGGAAGGCGTCCGAGCAGCACCAGCGCGATCGCCACGGGAACGATGTTGATGGCGAAGATCCAGCGCCACGAGGCCGCCTGGATCAGCGCCCCGCCGCCGAGCGGGCCGATCACGGTGAAGATCCCCGCCCACGCCGTCCAGCTGCCGATCGCCCCGGCTCGCTCGGACTCGGGGAAGGTGTCCATGATCAGCGCCAGGGCGCTTGGAACCAACAGCGCGCCGGCGACGCCCTGGATCGTGCGGGCGGCGATCAGCAATCCGGCGCTCGGGGAGATCGCACACAGCAGCGAGCAGAGCGCGAACGCGAGCAATCCCGCGCGGAACACGCGCCGGCGCCCGAACAGGTCGCCGAGCGAGCCCCCCACCAGCAGCAGCGCCGCCAGGGTCAGCAGGTAGCCCTCCACCACCCACTGCTGCTGGGCCAGTCCGCCGTGGAGACTGGCGCGGATCGCGGGCAGCGCGACGTTGACGATCGTGCCGTCCAGGAACACGATCCCCGACCCGAGGATGCTGGCGACGAGCGCCGTGCGCCGGGGACTCAACCCGCACCCGAGGCGAACACCGAGTTCGCCTCATAGCCGGCGAAGCTGACGCTACGGGCGAACGACAGCTTCGACTTGACGATCACGCAGTAGGAGCGTGGACGCTGACTGCTGGGAACGCAGACCCGGTACATGCCGCCCGCCTCGATCACGAAGGTGTCGATGACCGCCAGGTGGCGCCGGAACTCCGCCGGGGCCCGAGCCCCGATGAAGGCCTGCGCGCGCGTGACGGCGTCGCCCTGGGCCTGCTCGTGGGAGATGATCGAGGATCGGTGCAGCAGGCCCGCCAGCAGCAGGGCACCCGTGACGGCCGCGATCGCCGCGGTGCCCGCGTAGTCACGCGCCACCACGCGGGGAAGGTCGCCGCGCCGGCGGCGCAGCATCAAGGCGACCGGCGGGCTCAGGACCACGATCCCGAGGAGGTTAAGAAAGCAGCCCAGCAGCGCCGCGCCGACGAGCTTCTGCGTCTCGCCGGCGGGAGGCAGCAGATGACCGATGAGGGCATCGGCGACGAGGCTCGCCACGAACGCCGGCCACAGCCACGCACCGCGGCGTCGCCAGCGCATGCGGGCGAGCCTGGCACCATCCATGGCCTCAAGACTAGCCTCAGCGGCCGGCGTAGGATGGATGGATGAGCGGCGAGCTGTGGGTCTGTCACCTGGGCACCGTCGACTACCGCCGGGCGCTGGAACTGCAGGAGGCTGTCCGGGGGGCGCGGCAGCGGGACGCGGTGCCCGACGTGCTGCTGACGCTCGAGCATTCGCCGGTCTATACGCAAGGGCGGCGCTCGGCTCCCGGCGAGCTGCCGATGGGCGCGGCGTGGTACGCGACCCAGGGGATCGAGGTCGTCGAGACCGACCGCGGCGGCAAGGTCACCTACCACGGCCTGGGGCAGCTCGTGGGCTATCCGATCGTTGCCGTCAACGACGTTGTGGCCTACGTGCGGACACTTGAGGAGGCACTGGTCGCGGCGCTGGCGCAGGAGGGCATCACGGCGCGGACGCGTTTCGATGACGGCCCCGATTTCACCGGCGTCTGGGTGGGAGAGCGCAAGATCGCCTCGATCGGCGTCCACGTCCAGCGGGGCGTGGCTACGCACGGCTTTGCGGTCAACGTCGAGAACGACCTGCAGCCGTTCTCCTGGATCGTGCCCTGCGGCCTGGAGGGAGTGCAGATGACCTCCCTGATCCGGGAGACCGGCCGGTTGGCGGGACAGTTGCGCTGCTTTCGCCGACGCGCCGCGTGGCAGCTGGCCCAAGCGCTCGGCCGACGCCAGCGGCTGGTGAGCCTGGCGCGGCTGGAGGCGGCGATCGCGGCGGGGACGGCGTACGAAACGAGTGCGGCGGTGGCTTCGGCGCTACCCCTGGTCCGAGCCACCGACTAGACGGCGTGCTGCCGCTCGGCCAGCGGGGCCTGCATCCGGGCGGGGGAGCCTCAGACGCCGTCGCGGTGACCAGCGGTGTGAGCGACCGCGCCGGGTGGTGCATGCGAGCGTGGTGCTTGGCCTTGGCCTTCGTCCGCCCCGCCTTGGCCTGAGCCTCCAGCGCGCCGATACCGAGGAAGACCTGCTTGGACGCCGAGGCTGTAGCCCCTTCGGGGTCTGCTTGTTGACGAACAGCAGGTACGGGCCGGGGGGCGCAACGGCAGCGCTGGGCGGGCGCCTTGACCGTCAGCGTGTTCCCGCACCGGGATCGTCCGTGCCCCGAGGTGCAATGGGATCGTCCAGCTGGGGCAGGAAGTGCGGACGGGGATCGAACCAGTCATAGCTCGGAGTGGCCGAGACGTCCTGCCAGAGCGGCGCGGCGCTGAGATCGGTGCGCACCCTCGGGGTCTGTCCCCGCGCCGTGAGGTCGGGTCGGCATCGTGGATGGGGCTGCGCAGGTTCACGCGCACGCCCTGCGGGCCGATCTGAGCGAACGGCTCACCCCCCTCCCCGAGCACGGTGACGGTGGTCGTGCCGCTGTTCTGCAGGTAGACGTCGGGGAAGCGGCCGGGCAGCAGGGCGACGGTGAGACCGAGGGCCGGCTGCATCGGCGAGGTCAGGGAGGTGACCACGCCGCCGGCCGGCGCACATAGCTGACCACCCCCTCGGCCTTGACGGAGCTGCCCCCGTAGCGCAGGGGGATGGCGAATCGCCCCAGCAGGTTCGCAGTCGGACGGCCGCGCACGGCGGGCGGCGCCGAGGTCACGGCCGGGAGGCGCTGGTCGAACCAGGTCCAGCCCGGTCGTCGGGAGAGGGGTATCCAGCGGCCGGCGCGCCCGCGGCGCACCCCGGGGGGTACCCCGGCGGCACCCGAGGGGGCCTCGGAGAGATAGAGGTCGGGGAGAGGCGGCGTTGCCCAGAGTGCCGCTGCGCCCGAGGCGCAGGAACGGAACGCCGTCGGTGCCCAGCACCTGAAGCTCGGTTGCAGTCGGGTTGTAGGCCTCCAGCGAGGGGACGGGCGCGAGCAGACCGGTCGCGAGCAGGAGCGCTAGGGGCGCCACCACGACGGTCACCAACCGGCGCAGGAAGCTCACACCGAGGGCGCCGCCGAGCCGTTGGCGGGGGGAGTCGACGGCGCCGGCAGCTGCTTGCCGCTGCCGTTGTCGCCGGGATCATCCGGGGCGCGGATCCACAGGACGATCAACCCGTGCCTGATCACAAAGTTCGTGCGAGCGGTTCCCCCACTCCCACTCCCGCAGCCGCTGCCGCCCGGACCCGGCCTGCCGGTGAGCTCAAACAGGGCGTTGATCAACTGCCCCCGCCGGTCGGCGGAGATGAGCTTCGCCCCGCAGGGCAATCCCTCGTTGGCGACCTCGGCCGCGTGCAGGCTCGTGAGCTTCAAGGCGGAGACCTGACCGCCTCCTCCCCCGTTGATCATCTCGCTCGGAAGCGCGAAGAACCTGGCCGCGCCCTGCACGTCACCGCGGCGCAGAGCGCTCGACCACGCCTTGATCACGGCCACGGAGGCCGGGTCGGCGGGGACTCCGGTTGGCGCCGGAGCGGGAATCGTGGAACCGCCGCGCGGGGAGCTCCGGTGCAGGGGCGAGCCTTCGGGAGCCGCCGGGCGCGCACCCGGCGGGGAGGAGGTGCTCGCTCGCTCGCCCGAGCCGCAACCGGCCCCGGCCAGCAGCACCGCCACGATCGCGACCAGTCCGAAAGGGGAGTTCATCTGTCGATCGTACCTCGGCGCTAGGCTCTGAGAGACCATGAGCGCCACCCGATCACGCTCCAATCCGGGGGGCATCGCCAACGTCCTCACGGTCCTGGGCACCGAGGAGGTGCAGCCCCACCGCGGGCGCAAGCCCCCCTGGTTCAAGGTTCCGGCCCCGGGCGGCCCGCGATATCGCGAGCTCAGCCGGCTGATCGACTCCGAGGGGCTGCATACGGTCTGCCAGGAGGCGGCCTGTCCCAACATCGGCGAGTGCTGGCAGCGGGGCACAGCGACGTTCATGATCCTCGGGGACACCTGCACGCGACGGTGCGGGTTCTGCAACGTCAAGACCGGCAAGCCGACCTGGCACGACCCGCTGGAACCGGCTCGCGTGGCGCGCAGCGTGGCCAGGATGGGCCTCCGGCACGCGGTCATCACCAGCGTCGACCGCGACGACCTTCCAGACCTCGGTGCGAGCGCCTTCGTCGGGGTGATCCGGCAGATTCGCCGTCAGGCCCCGAGGACCAAGATCGAGGTGCTGACACCGGACTTCCGCGGCGAGGAGATGCCGCTGGCCAGGGTGATCGCCGAGCGACCGGACGTCTTCAACCACAACGTGGAGGTGGTGCCGCGGCTCTACTCCGTGGCTCGGCGAGGCTCCACCTGGCAGCGCTCGACGCGCGTGCTGCGAACCGCCAAGGAGCTGGGCGGCGAGGAGGTCACGACCAAGTCCGGCCTGATGGTCGGGCTCGGGGAGAGCTTCCCGGAGATGGTCGATGCCCTCGGTCAGCTGCGCGAGCACGGTGTCCAGGTGCTGACGGTGGGCCAGTACCTGCGCCCCACCGAGCGGCATCTGCCAGTCGTGCGCTACTGGCATCCGGACGAGTTCCTGGCGCTCGAGCGCGCGGCCTACGAGCTCGGCTTTCAGCATGTGGCCGCCGGTCCGCTGGTGCGCTCGAGCTATCACGCCGACCAGCACGTGGCCCAAGACGAGCCCGGCGTCGGCCCGCTGGCCCAGGTGGGGGTGTGAGGAACCGGGCCGGAGCGATCGCCGCGGCCCTCGTGGCGCTGCTGCTGACCGACGCGCCCGCGGCGCTGGCCCGGGCTGGCGGCGGCTTCGGCGGCTTCGGTCGCGGCGGCGGCGGTGGCTTCGGTGGACACGGTCTGGGTGGCCTGGGCCGCGGCTTCGGCCACGGTCACTTCTTCTTCATTCCCGTGGGCGGGGGCGGAGGCGGGATCCTGTTGCTGATCGTGCTGGCGATCATCGTGTTCTTCGTCCTGCCGCGGCTGATGATGTGGTGGCGCTCCCAGCAGGCGTCGGGCACCACCTCCCGCCGGCGGGTCTCCGAGCGCCAGCGGCGCGTGGAGATGGCGGCGGCCGAGGCCGCGCAGGACGACCCCGACTTCGCCCCCGACGTGGTCAAGCCGGCGGCGGCACGGCTGTTCCTGGACATCCAGCGGGCGTGGGACGCCGGCGACCGGATCGCGCTGCGCTCGCTGGTGGCGCCCGACCTCCTGGCCGAGTGGGAGCGCCGGCTCGACGGCCTGCAGCGGCGCGGTTGGCGCAATCGGGTTCGGCCCCTGAACGAGCCGACCGTGGAGTACGTCGGCCTGCGCAACACCGGCGACGAGCGCGGTGACCGCGTCACCGTGCGGATGGAGGCGATGCTCAGCGACTACCTCGAGGATTCCCACGGCCAGCGCCTGAGGCGCGTCGACAGTACCTCGGATACCACCCGGGTGCGCGAGTACTGGGCCCTCGGCAAGCGCGAGCACCACTGGATCCTGATCTCGATCGAGCAGGGTGCCGAGGGTGCCCACGCGCTGGATGAGGAGATCGTCGCCAGCCCCTGGGCCGACGAGCGCTCGATGCGAGACGAGGCGCTGGTGGAGGGAGCCGTCGCCGAGGCGGTTCCCGAGGGCACCAACATCGGCGAGCTCACCTCTGTGCAGTTCCAGGGCGATGCGCGGGCGGCGGCGCTGGACCTGAGCCTCGCCGACGGCCGCTTCGCGCCCGACGTGCTGGAGGTCGCCGCGCGGCGCGCGGTCGCCGCCTGGGCCGAGGCCGTGGACGGCGACGACGCCGGACTGCTGGCGATCGCCAGCTCCGAGGCCGCGCAGGAGCTGCTGCATCCCGGCGACCCGAGTCGCCTGACCCGGCTGGTGGTGCGCGGGCCGCAGGTGGGACAGATCCGGATCGCCTCGCTGGACGCGGCCGCGGTGCCACCGGCGATGGCGATCGAGGTGGACATCACCGGACGGCGCTACGTTGAGGACCGTGACACCGCCGCTGTGATCGCCGGCAGCCAGTCGCGGGCGGTCACGTTCACCGAGCGCTGGACGCTGGCGCTGGACGGCGACGAGCGGCAGCCGTGGCGGATAGCCTCCGTCCTGAGCCCGGCCGTCCGGCGCTGAGCGGGCCGGCGGGGCCGGTGCCGGGCAGGAGCGGCCCGAGGGGGGCAGGGCCCCGCATCGGATGATCCCGATCAAGGACAACATCCCGACGGACCGCTTTCCGTTCGTGACGGTGGCGCTGATCGTGGTCAACGTGATCGTCTACCTGCTCTCCATCCGTCACGGCGGGTCGCTGATCTCCGGCCCGGCGACGGACGAGGTGATCAGGTACGGCGCCATCCCCCGGGCGCTGACCCATCCCGGCGTGCACTGCGCCGAGGTGGCGGTGCAGGCGGCGGCGGGCACCGCGCAACCCGCGCTGATCTGCAACACGCGGGCGCTGGCGGCGGCCGGCATCCCGGCCCAGAACACGCTGCCGACCTGGACCACGGTGCTCAGCTCGATGTTCGTGCACGGGTCGATCCTGCACCTCGCGGGCAACATGCTGTTCCTGTGGATCTTCGGCAACAACGTCGAGGATTCGATGGGGCCGGTCAGGTTCCTCGCCTTTTACCTGCTGGGCGGGGCCGCGGCGCTGGCGCTGCAGGCGGCGGTGGACCCGAGCTCCACCGCACCCACCGTGGGGGCCTCCGGGGCCATCGCCGCCGTGCTGGGCGGCTACATCCTGCTCTATCCCCGCGCGCGGGTGCTGACGCTGGTGTTCATCATCCTGTTCTTCACTGTGATCGAGCTGCCGGCGATCGTGATGCTCGGCATCTGGTTCGTGCAGCAGGCTGTGTTCGGCGCGGCGGACCTCACCAACCCGACCGGCGGGGGGGGTGGGGTGGCCTACTTCGCCCACGTCGGCGGCTTCGCCTTCGGGCTGCTGGCGATTCACGCGCTGGCCACCAGGCGCAAGCAGATCCCGCCCCGCCTCCCGGTGTACTGAGCGGCGTGCGCCTCGTCGTCTTTGCGATCGCGCTGGTCTTCATCATCGGCCTGGGCCTGCTGACGGCGCTGGACATCAGGCGCAACGGCCTCACCGGCGTCAGCGTGATGGGGCTGATCGTGCTGGTGCTGTTCTTCGTCGGCATCCTCGGGGCCTGGCGCCAGCCGCCGCGATGACCAACCTGGGTGTGCTCCAGGAGGGGCGGGTGCGACGCTCGGCCCGTCAGGCGCAACTGCGCCGGCGCCGCCGCCGGCGGCGGCTGGGGCTGGGGCTGGCGGTGTTGGCGCTGGGGGTCGTGACGCTGCTGCTGTTCATGGCCGCGCGCGCCTCCGGCCCGGCGCGGGAGCCACGGCGGCTGGTCGGCGCACCCTCCCGGATCGCCCACCGCCGCATCGCCCTGAACCGCTACGGCGCGGTGCTCTCCGGCGTGCTGGTGCACCCCCGCTTGAAGACCGCGCTACGCAGCGGCCTACTGTTCGACGTCCACACCGGAAGGATCCTATGGGAGCGGGACCCGGAGCGCCTGCTGCCGATCGCCAGCCTGACGAAGATGATGACGGCGCTGGTCGTGGTCGCGCACGCGCGACCGAGCGCCCGCGTGCTCATCACGCGCCAGGCGCTCAGGTTCTCGGGGTCAGGCGTGGGACTGCTGCCGCTCGGGCGGAGGGTCTCCGCGGAGACCCTGCTCTACGGGCTGCTGCTCCCCTCCGGAAACGACGCTGCGATCGCCCTGGCCCAGCACGTCGGGGGGACCCAGGGTCGGTTCGTGGCGATGATGAACTCACGTGCGCAGGCCATGGGCCTCGGCTGCACGCACTTCAGCACCGTCTCGGGGATCCGCGACCGGGACAACCGCTCCTGCGCCACCGACCTGGCCCGCATCGCGCACGCGGTGCTGACCCAGCCGCTGCTGTCCCGGATCGTCGCCACCCGCGATGCCGCGCTGCCCTTCCCGATCAAGGGCGGCAAGCTCTACCTGTACAACAACAACCCGCTGCTGCGCCTGAGCTTCCCCGGCACCGACGGGGTCAAGACCGGGTACACGGCGGCCGCCGGCCAGTGCCTGGTAGTGGCCGTCAGGCGCGGACACAGGTGGCTGGGCGCGGTGCTGCTGAACTCGGTCGACCCGCCGGGGCAGGCCGAGGCGCTGCTGAACCTGGGCTTCGCAACGCCCGGCCCCTGAGCGGGGAAAATGCGCAACCTCTTGAGCGCAGGGGGGCGCCGGGCGGCGCCGCGGCCGTGGACATGGAAGGATCCCTGTCCATGGAGCACGTCAAGGAGCGCCTCGCCGCCAACCAGAACACGTTCCGGGAGGTCAACGAGGGGATCGCGCGGGGACAGTGGCCCGGCGAGGAGCAGTCGCCGGTCAGCTTCCGCTGCGAATGCGCTCGGCTGGGCTGCAACCTGCTGATCGCACTGCGCGTGGGGGCCTACACGGAGGTCCGCCGGCACCCCAAGCGCTTCTTCGTAGCACCCGGCCACGAGCTGCCCGACCTGGAGACGGTCGTCGAGGCGAGCGCGGACTACTTGGTGGTGGAGAAGCGGGGTGAGGCCGGGGAAGTGGCCGAGACCCTGGCCGGCGACGCCTGAGGAGCGCCGTCCTCTCCCGCGTGGAGGTTGAAGCGCATCCGCACCTCGGTGCCGCCGGCAGCGCGGTTGACGATCGTCAGGCCATCGCTGCACTGGGCGATGAGGGCCAGGCCCACGCCCAGCCCGGGGCTGTCGTTGTGGGCACGCAGGCCGTCGCCGTCGTCGCCGATCAGGATCCAGAGCTCTCCTCGGGCCAGGTTGGCGCGGACGTGAATCTGGCCCTGACCGTCGCCGTAGGCGTGCATCACCACGTTGGTCAGCGCTTCGGAGGTGGAGAGGCGAACGGTCTCGGCCTGGTCCTCGGAGGCGCCCGCGTGGAGGGCGAACTGGACCAGCTCATGACGCGCCAGCGGCACCGAATCGGGGACCGCTGAGTACGACTGGGTCAGCGTTTCGCTACCTACGAGACTCATCAGGTTCCAACTTCGGTTACCCGATTCGCAGCGGGGACAATCTGCGCCGGGGTCCGCTCCCACTCGCTCCCGGGCCGCAGGCGCCGGAGCGAGATCCATCCGATCATCGCGACGATCCAGCACGTCACCGCGCCCAGGCCGAGACCCGCGCGAGCGCCGAAAGCCGCCATCACCCAGCCGATCAGCGGACCGCCGATGGGGGTGGAGCCCTGGAAGGCCACGAACCACAGGGACATCACCCGCCCCCGCATCATCGGGGTGGCCCTGAGCTGCAGCGTCGAGTTGCCCGTGGACATGAAGGTGATGCTGGCACCGCCGACGAACGCCAGCGCGGCCAGCTCCAGGCCGCCGCAGACAGCGCCGACCCCCATCGCCGCGGTCATGGGCCGGCGATCGCCGGGCCGATCGTGCGCGCCCCGTTGACGAGCACCGAGTTGAGGCTGACGGCGTTGCGCAGGTGCTCCTGCCCCACCAGCTCCAGCATGAACGACTGCCGGGCCGGATACTCAAAGGCGTTGTTGATGCCCAGGAGCGCCGCCAGCACCCCGATCTGCCAGACCCGCACGGCACCGGTGATGCTCACCACCCCGAGGACCAGCGCCTGCACGCCCATGACCGACTGCAGCACGATCATCAGCCTGCGCTTGTCGACGCGGTCGGCGATCACGCCGCCATAGGGCGCCAGCAGCACTCATGGGAATCAAGTAGTTGCCTGCTGGCAAGCATTAGTCTAGCAAGTGGGTTTCACCTGAACCCGGGTGATTGCTTGCGTAGACAACTACTCTGCTACGGTGTGGGTCACCCGTTACCCGTACGCCGAGGAGACCTGTAGATGAAGCTCGCCCGCCTGTTCCTGCGCCTGACCATCGGTGGCCTGTTCTTCGGCCACGGCACCCAGAAGCTCCTCGGCTGGTTCGGGGGCCACGGCCTGGAGGGAACCGG